>Ga0136643_10001022_pt1 | contig 33049 bp, 13 predicted proteins | sample TergutLab28metaG_FD_96883 | JGI IMG/M metagenome (GOLD analysis project Ga0136643, IMG submission 96883) | Labiotermes labralis P1 segment gut microbial communities from Petit-Saut dam, French Guiana - Lab288 P1 (version 3) (version 3) | ecosystem: Host-associated > Arthropoda: Insects >...
TGGTAAAGTTATATTATAACATTCACAATTTAATTAGTTTCTGTAAACATGGTGTTGTGGCAGCATGTCATGTTGTGTGGGAATACGCTGTTGAGAGTGCAGCTGGCTGGGTGTGCGTCGTTTTCTGGCTATAGCCAGTCCCTCATTACGTAGCATAACGACGCACACCCAGCCAGCTGCACTCTCAACACCGTATTCCCACACAACATGACATGCTGCCACAACACCATGTTTACAGAAACTAATTAAATTGTGAATGTTATAGTATAACTTTACCAAGGAGAAACATAGCTCCCTGAGGACGATCTAAGGAAGATCGAAACATGTCGGAGGGATTTTAAGTGTTTTTAAGTGTTTTTATGTGGAATTTATGTAAGTGCAATTGTTGGTTAATAATTGAAGTGATTGTATGTCCATATTTCGAAGTGGTTTATTTTTAGCAGAATGTCGGTCTCAAGCCTCGCCTTATGCCTGTACCTTACATATCAGTCATATTCATTAGAGTTTAAAGCGAAGTGTCTTTTCGGGATGTGATGTTATGTATTCTGGCATATACCGACATTCTGAAGGAAACTGTTGTCTCCGTCATTAGAGAAGATTAACAATCCGCGCACAGAAAATAGGTTATGGAAGCAGAATTAAGTAGGACAGGACTGCCGATGTGACTTTGGAAGTTGGTTAGGGGGGTGTACAGGAACAAAATGACACTTGAAATGTCCGAACTTGACGGAATTTGAAGGAAATGAGATTGAAGAGGACTACCTTGAATTAAGAGACGGAAGAAATAATACCAAAACTGTAGAAATAAAAATTATAAATTCTTGAAAACAATACTGAAGTCATAATAAGGGGGAAAGTGCGAGCAGGGGAGGGAAGATGAGGCTTGTAAACCAATAAGAGAACAGGAAATTAGCTCATTTTCTTCATGGAGCGGTATCCCTGTTGAGAAGCTGACAGACACTCAGTCACGACATTCACTGAGTTTGTATAAATCGAAGTTGATAAATTTCTGTAACTAAATGGAGAAAACAACGTGTGCGTCTCTCTGCTAGTAGAATCCACAAGATGAAACTCGCTATTACTAAAGCCCGTCGCCATTGCAAACTATTCAGACCCAGTTGTTAATGTTCTCAACCCTACAATCTACTAGCGCCCCCCGTTTTCATATCATTGACAATTCTAAAAATAAATCACAATACACTACTTACGTAGTCATGTTACTGGTTAATTTTAAAATAATTGACCGATTCATATCAAACTATTAACTTTATTCCATTACGTGACCACAATGCTGAATTTTTAATTTACTGCGATCAAAGAAAGTCTGGCCCGAAACTCGAAATTGGTAGACATAAGTGCCACTTAAATACAGTGTTCTCTCACAAGATACATGGTGACAGACGGAACACATGCAGTAAGATTGTGCGACGAAAAATAATAAAATGCCAACTACTCAAATTTGTTGTTTTTTCGTCTTCATTTTTATCATCATTGTTGATAAAAGAGTAATATATACAGAACTTGTTCTGCAATAGTAAGTTATTTTCGAAAAAAGTACATAATAGCAACATAATACTGATGTATCCGTAGGACTGGAATTCAATGCTATAAAAAAAAGGCTTTACGATTTACTCGTAACTCCGCGGTTCTCTTCCGAGAGATTTCTTAATAAGAATTTTTTCAGGATTTGTTCGCGAACAAAATTACTTGCTCAGCCCTTTGTGATGACCTTCACTTGGATATTAAGCCGTCACTGCCTTCATCGTCACAATCGTAACAATTTATGGCTTCAGGTCCATTCTGTCCTTGTGCCGTCAGGTTGATTCTTCTTTTGGCTTCCAGTGAAACGTCTTCTAATACGCCTAAAATTATTATACATTTTATAGCACATATAATGAGGCATAATAGTGAAATATATTGTTCCTAAACTTTCTTTTTAATTAGTATTCTCCGGTCTCTGCAGTTTAGTTCCCTTGAATAAAAATGCCATTTTTCAGAGACCTTTATTTAGCTTCAGATGCATGCAATTTAACATGAGGAATCTAGTTAGTACCACACATTACCATTCGGTCTATTCTACCACTGTCTCTGAATTTTGGAGGGACCTATTTCGAACCTCATACAGTATTGGCCAGCTCCTCTTATTCGTTTCTAGCACGCAGTAAATAATATAAGCTTTAAACTGATGATCCCAAATTTCACTTCCTTTATTTAAAAGCTGAACCTGGACTAAGTATTACTCCTATGTAGCAAATGATCTAGGTCTTCATAATTTGTCGTTTTGTCACTTGATCCTGGCGAACTAATAATAAAGGCCATTTAAAAATACGTTTTCAGTGACATTTTTATCGGTCATAAATTTGTCATAAAAGCATGTCGTAATGAACATTGATCTAATAAATTTATTTACATGTATTTCATAAATTCTAATTTACTCTACAATAATTCTTTATAGTACGATTTAAATAAGCAATAAAATGAAAAGTAATAAGTTTAAAGAACCTTTTCTTCTGCTGTGTGGCAAAGCGCCATCTGATGTGTTCCGAAGTTTAAGATTAACGGTCCATATTATTCGGCATGTTTTTCTGAAACTTCTGTACATATCTACCATACAACATGACATCAAATCCTAGAGAATATTATTTTTATACTCACCACCGTGATTGTCTCGAACCTCCCTTATTCAGTTCAGGTTTCAGTTCATGCTTTAATGTTAGATATAGCACAAGTACTATTACAGTTAAATAAGGATAAACTTCAGTTCCATTTGTAAATCTTCCAAGAAGACTTTCGATTTGAACTCATCCATTCAGTGAAATACTCTCATATTTCTGTCCTTTTACATTTTTTGCAATAATTCTCCCACAGTGTACGATGTTAGGATTAACAGTAAATTGTAGAATTGAACACACTAGAGAAACGTTAGTTCCATTCGTGGACTGCATGTCTGTGTACCAAGAAGCTTCGCAGAATGCTTTTCATGCTATTTTAATATATTACCATTCATTTGAAACCCAGAGAACAGTATATCCATATTTAGGACAGTTTAATTTATATCCATTTAATACTAGTATAAATAACTTACATTGAACTTGTAGAGACAAATTTGTTGGTAATGAAGTGAATATGTCACAGCAGAGTGGTTAATATGAGCATCAGCTGGTGTTATATTCAGAATCTCTACATTTGCTCACGGTGTGTATTTATGTGGCACAGAATGTTTAGAATAAATGGGTGTTATTTACAAAACCAACATAAAAAACCTGGCCTTTATAAGGGAGACTGAGATTCAATACGAGAAGAGAAATTAATTTTGAGGCACAGTTTAGTTATTTTTAGTCTAAGAATTACAATATATTGCAATGACTCGGTCCAATTTCCTATATATTTGTCGAGGTGTAACAGAGAATTTAATGATCAGTTGTTCTACATTTGCCAAATACTTGAACAGAAAGGTAACAGAACGTTAAATTCATAAGCTAATTATATACTTTAAAAGCCTACTGTTCGGTTAGGAGGGATATTTTGTGTAACATTTTTTGGGCGCATTTGTGACACGTATGAATCTAATTACATGAACTACAACGTATTTACAAACAATAAGAAAGAACATATTTATTTGATGTGTTTCTAAATAAGTTCTGAAAGAAAGAGATGTTTTTCCGACGTACTTTCCAAATTTCATTAGCATTATCAATTACAAAATGCCAAGAAGATCAGGAGTATCTGCAGTTGAATGGGTGTCAATTCATTATTTCAAAACACCAACACTGTAGAGAAAATATAAAAGCTCCACTTGTCGTTCATGATTCAACATTTACTCTACCACTTGACGCTTTGAGTTTTAGAAACTGGCAGAAGGTTTGTATAAATCACTGATGATTTAAACCTAAACACGTATCGTTTGGTTGCAAGTTGTAGTATCTGTACCCTTTGTTGCTGGCTTATAGATTTACGATTTCCCTACACACACAACCTTTTAATGATATGTATATCGCATTAAAGTCTCCGGTGATTATTTCTCTAAACTCTTTATCAACAACACAAAAACTACTACACCAAGCCGCATTTTGTCAGGTTGCATTTAACCAGGATAAAACCCAGCTCCCATGCCAAATGCACAGCATTTAAGACCCAGCCGTCCAGTGAGATCCTTCTTTGCAACATCTACAACTGAAGGGCAAGTGCAAGTTGTCCATGTCCGCTTCAAGCCTTGGATTTCTACATGCAAATAGTCTGATTTAACACGTGTGGAAATTCACATTACTTCAATTATTATCTGCCGTGAGATATTGAGGAATTGTCGAAGGTAAGACACTTTTAAATGTTCACGTAAGTTCTAAGTGTTATACGTCGATGACACTGTATCGTTTCAAGTACGTTGCCCAGGTTTCAGAGAAAAATGTTACCTCCATCTTCAGGGTAAGAAATGTTCTTCCGGTATAATGTTTGAAGTCTATGTGTCTTTAACACTCATAATTATATCTACTCCAGTAAATCGAGAAATTCTTTAATAAACTTGCTGACTTACTGGAAGAAAAGGAAGTTTGGAGTCAAAGTATTTTCTGTGGATATATAGACCAATATTTTGATAGAAAGAACGACAGAAATATAACCCAATTTTAATGAAGCTACGCTATACACAGTACAAAAAATTAATTTCATAGCCACAGAGAACACGATATGCTTACGCTGTAAGACAGATCAACGATGCGAAATACTAACAAAACCCTGCTCTTTGTTTAAAGAAGCGTAGGTAACACGAACAAATTGCGTAGGCCAACTGCAGAGTTTTTTCTGTTAACCTGAGATTATGCTTATTATACTAAACGCTAAGCTTTAAAATGTTACATGGAAGTAAAATGGTTCAAACACAAGCAAACTAATTCTACAGACAAGGTTTAATAATTGTGACCGTAAAGATGTCAATCAATGGGAATACATTGTGGAATTTTCTGCTTATCAGACGTAGCACTCAAACCCGCATCATCTGTCACTAGTAATGAAAAGTAACATTAGAGTAAAGAAAGATGCAATAATGGTTATATCACCATGTTATTGGGACCTGGCCCATATATGTAACGTCTGTCACCACAACGCGACCTTATTATTTATTAAGCGTGCTTAACCTGTACCCCCTTTAAGATTTATATCGCTTGAATAAAATCAGAGACATTATGTTGTTGTGACTTGTTTTTCTGAGATGAAACATTTTTGTCTAGTAATTCGGTTAGTGAAACTACTATCATGTACTTCTTAGGTTTAGTTCTTCTACGGTCGTGATTCGATAGTGGGTAATTCATCGGCAGCATTATTCTCCGGCTGTCGCAATGCTTATGCTACCAACATTCAATCTTCTGTACTCGGAAGCCGCGGAAAGGAATGAAACGAAAGCACTCAGGACTTCCCCAGTGTGCCTAATGTGTTATTACTCACCAGCACGCTCTAACCTAAGAGAAAAACTCCAATCCTTGTTTGTAATGAAGTCGTCAAGTGGATATCACTACCAAACTCGTGTCAGAAGATTGTCTTCGCCTAAATGGGAATACAGTTAAAGTACGCTGAAAGGAAAGTGTAACTTCCGTGGGGAGAACTAGAGTTGTACGATTTACGAAACTTTTCCTTTGGCCTTAGTATTTTGGCTTTTTTTTTCACGATATGTGCTTTTGTGACGCCGATACTAGGTTAATAGAAGCAAGGGACCTGAATGCGAATCCCGATGGCTATGCGGTCTAAGGTTTGGTTCTCAACCCGCTTGATTGTATCGAAAGCCTCCGAGGGCATGGATGTTCGTCGCTTATGCTTGTTGTGTGTTGTGTCGGTAGCGGCTTCTACGACGGGCTTATCGCTCTTTCAGAGGATTCCAAATGGATGTGTTTGTGTGTGTGTGTGTGCCTAATTGTGTGTGATCGAGAAACCTCAACAATGAGGCGGCCTAGGTCCGCGTTGGACTGTTGCGTCAAAGAAAAAACTGTACCAATATTACTGTTGCACAAGTATGAGGCATAAGAGCGATGTTTCCCCCTGAGCAGACTGAATAGTTGATTTGTTCGGTTCAACATGTGCGGCACATTTTGCAATAGTCATCGTCACCGCCTCCTTTAGCCTGGAAACAAACAATTGTATCGTTATTGAGGAACTAAAGAGGTGCAGGAGAACTTTCCCTGCAGCGAATTTCTTGCAAATGGTTTCTTTCACACTGACATGGTCACTGCGCTGTATATAATACACTGAGCGCTATTGAAGCGTGACTGATTATTCAAATCGATTTCATGTTTCCATTAAAGGGAGGTACAGGACTCTCTTAAAGTGTGCTGTTTCCTTCTGCAAGATGAAAAGTACAACACCGGTTTTATATTCTAATTTGCTTCCACCACATAGCGTAAAACCACTAAACAGATTTTCAGCTACGCATATTTCGTGGATTAGATGTGATAATTCCTTGTTGCAAAGGCGACTTATACGCTTTTCGGTCTTCATTTCGTGTTTTTTCCGGCAAGATGTGATAAATCTACTTAAACAAGCGCGCGCCTACAAAAACACACACAAACACAGGTATTTACACTTCTTACTGGAGTCAGGGCCTCCTCATTATCGAGACTTCACGATCACACTCAGACACACCACACTCGTTGGGACTAATCTGGGAGTGTGATCAGTCGAACGCAGACATCTCTACCTGACAACACACAACACTCACAACAGACAGACTTTCGTGCTTCCGGCGGGATTTGAAACTGCATTCCCAGCAACCGAACGGCCGCAGACTCATGCGTTAGACCGAGTGGCCAATAGAATCGGCCGTCTCCTTTTATACAGAATATTATGACACGTTGTCACACGTGTCAGTTTTCAAAAATCTTTTATCAAGGCCACATAAAATAAAAGTTACAGGAAGGCCGCAGACGCGAAAGGACATAGAAAGAAGACATTTTGGACAGTCACACAAAACAGAACACCGAGAAAATCTAGGGTACCTGAAAGAGAAATTTATCAACAGGGTTTATGTGAAACATGAATTCTGTGTTAAAATACACACATTATTTCATACGAAGGTTTCTTTGTTGCTTACATTTTCTCTATAGCTTTGGCAAAATACAGAAGACCTAAATGTCAGCAAATGTTTGAAACGTTTCTTTGCTAAATAAATACAGCTCAGGTGATAGTTCAAATTTTCATTACTTTGCATTCTATGTAGCAGTTTGTGTATGAATGCAAATGTGCGTAATAATTAATAAAGGGTCGTTCAGTATTACGACAGTGTAGTTTCTGAAGACATTAGTGCTAAATTCCTCGGGGTTTAATTAATTCACCATCGTCCGGGATTATATTGACAAGCGATTTGTTGCATCTCTTGCTGACTGACAAAAAGTAGGTGGGGTCCCAAACCACAACATCACTCACCGCTCGAAAAGTAGCTACAGCATTAACCATATAGCAAAGTGGACTCAGCTGACTGTTCCTAGCTCCCTACTGTAAAACAATATTATGAACCTCTGTAGTTGTCTGGAAAGTTATTTTTAAGGCTCCTGAATAGACGTCGCGAAATTCAGCATTTAATAATCCAGATAGAGTGAAAAATTAGAACGTCTTCCCTTTCGATTCTGTAGCGAGTTTAAGTGAAACGGAGAGGTATAGAAGGCGAGTTAGTGTTCTTATGGCTAAACTCACCAAAGCACGTCAGAGAGAGGCAAGCGTAAAAAATAATTTTAAGACCAAAAAATTGCACTTGTTGCTAATGAACTTATTTGTATATATCAATTTCAGGAAAGGTGTAGACTAACATTTTTAGAAATGTAAGACACCAAGTAGTAATACAGAAAGAGGACAATTATCAAAAGTGTCTGACGCAGAAGGGAGGAAAAGAGTACGAACAAGAGACTGGCGAAAGAAATGGAAAATTGGGAAAATTATAAAATTTATAGATCAGTAAAGGAAGCAAGCAGAAGTGGAAATTATGAGACGAAAATAAGAGAAGTGTAGGGAGTACAAAATCGAAGACAGAAGAAAATTAAAAGATAGTAAGAAACAACAAAAAAGACTAAGAAATAGGACAGGAAGCAATGGAGGAAATGAGAGTGACAGTCATAAAACGAAAAGAGAGGAAGAAGTAGAATGATGAAAAATATAAAATACAGAAAGGAAGGAGATGCAAGAAGAGGATGGACAAGTATGAACATAGAATTCAACATGTAATTAAAGAAAGCAAAAGTACAGAAAACAAGAATAAAAACAGAAAAAAAGATAGCGATGGGCAAAAATTAATACTAATATAAAACTGTGGGTAATATGGACGGAAGTTTTATCAGTCACATGGATAACACAATACGTTACAGTAATGGAAGATGGATTGCAAGGAAAAAAGTTGCTGGAAACAAACATACTTGTAGAAGTTAACATATATTTTGTGGGTGTGGGTGACGGGTAGAGTGCAGCAGACTTCATGTCACTGACTGAATGAACAATCGGCAAGGTCCTTAATACAGAATTGCTTCTTTGTTTAAAATTTTCCTCCGTCCTCTAATGGTTTTCTTTAGCACGAGACGAATAATGTCAAGAAAGTACGTAATCCATTGTGTAATTTAGAGTCGTCAGAATAATCTGTAATTGAAGAAACCATTTATTCAGAAAACACAAGCGCTCTAAAAGCAATTTATCTGTCTGACACTACTTGGCCGACTGGATTTTAAACAGGATGAACACAGAATTTATTTTTCCTTTGCAGCATTTCGATAGCCTACGGGCACATGAAACCTGTATTTGAAGTATTTCACCTGCCATATCAATGCTGTACAGACTATTCCCCAATTTTCTGAAATGCTGACGGCCTAACTTATTCATCGACGTTAAGATAAATATGTGAAACTAAGTGGATAACAAAATTTGGTTTTGCTGGCAGTGCAATAAATGACTTTCCAAGCATGCAGCCCAGGGCTAGTATAGTAATTAGGTTGACTGCTATTGGTATTAGTGCTGTAAATATTCAATAGCGAGAAAAGATTCTCATTCACTTAACCTGGGTGAGACTCCAACAGGCTTACAAAGCTACTGCTACACCCGTCTGGTTGGCGATTGTCTTGAAATAGCAACAATCGCAAGCTGCTAGTTCTCTAGCTCGTGAGGTTCTGCTGATAAGGTGTCATTAAGTCAACTACAAATCACTCAAATCATTTTCCTGGAGGCAGTAAGAAATAATCACCAGGAGTAAGTTGGTTTAACCGGTAATTGTTCTGAATTTTATTTGGGAGGTACCTGGTTCATAACTTGGCCGGAGCAACGATTTTAATTTGAAGTTTCTCGTGGTTTCCCTCAGCCACCCACTTTCTTTTCAATTAATGATTCACTAGTCATCCAAATATCTGACGCCATAGATTCTGACATACGGGCAGTGTTTTAAATAAAACATCAATTAGCAAATAAGTGAGTCATAAAACTTATCATAGGTAATTTTCTGCCAGAATTCCAAAACTAAACCTTTCGAGTAGGAAGCACAAGGACGTTGAATGTGAAGAGTAGGTCTTTATTTCTGTGTTCCTGGTCAGATCACCTGTTTGGTGTCGGGTGGCGCTGGTGTGTTGCGAACAGCTTCTCGCGCGCACTCCGATCAGTCCAGTGTGCATGTCGGCCGCGCGCAGCCGAATCGTGTGGACCGTGGAGAGTGAGTGACAATCTTCCCCCGCCGCAGTCACCAAGAAGTGTGTGCAAGGTGGTTTAAGGTTTCCGTTTCGTGGATCGCAACATTCACTTATTTGTGTTTCCTTTTTATAGGATTATTTTAGTGTGCTCTCTCGTATTAAATATTATGGTTTGTTAAAACTTCAAATATGGCATTTTAAGAAGGTCGAATCCTATACTGAAAAATTTAATTAATTGTGATATTATATGGAAAATTTATCTAATCGTGTTTGTTTTACACAAATGTTTTGCTTAAGTATAAATTCTAATCGCGTTTTGGTTTATGTTAAATTCTTTTGGCATACCTGTACTACCTGTGATAGTTCCGTGGCAATTTTGTGACGTAGTGTGTGCCGTGTTGTCAGTACAGTCGCTGTAATAATTATTGTGGGTAATATGGTACTATATTTTATAATGGACAAATTTGTATAATTGTACTTATTTTTTAGTACAAATTTTTTTTTTAAACGTGGATATTTTCAGACGTAGATTATTGCCGTATTTCCGTTTAAACTTTTGAAGGTAATAATATTAAAATTATAATACTTTTTATTCCTTATACCAGTTAAATTATACAGATGCACACATTTAAAAAAAAATAGTATGGTTAATTATCATTTACTTTATGCATTTTAATCCATTTTTTCTTCTTTCATTAATTATGACATACATTTAGTGCACTTTACTGATATAAATTTGGCTTTGTTTCTTAATTTTAATCACAACATTAAAAAGATTAAAAAGTCATATATATATTGAAAATTGAGTAAAAAGTCTATAAGCGCTCTTGTAAACTTATATTCGTCCTTATTTTCTCAATAAGAAATAAGTTTCTTTTCCATTAATAATGTTACTTGAAAATCATAAAATTCATTCCAAAGAGAAAACTGTGTTCCTAGAATAAATTATTTATATAAAACAATTCAATCGTGATCATGCTTACACACTTCGTCCATTGAATAATACAACACGTGGTCCACAACTTAGAATTGTTTTACGTCACTTCTGAAAACTCGTTTCTTTACTAATAAACCACTCCTACCACTTTTCGGTGAACATAGACCTGTTGCAGATCATGTCTTTTTCTATTTATTTGCATTCTCGAAGTTAAAAAATATTGCCGAAAAAATTTACATTGAAATATATCTTATGGGAAGTTTCTTTTCGTGATATACATATCGCACGTTATTGAATTCTACTTGATTTTCATTTTATATGTTACCTGACAAATTGCAACTTAATGGTACGGGACGATATGCTACTTAAGTAAATTATATTTTGTTTGCTTACTAATGGTACATTTTGGAAATTCTGTAATGCAACATAATAAATGCCATTACTGTTAATGCAGAACGTTTCCGGAACACTTATTTCCTGCCCGTCTTAGGAACGTAGGCGAAAACTCTCTTTTTTTAAACTCATGGTACTATTAACTCAATATGTACGCAGTTCATCGTTTGTCATTTGTTTTCCGTAATCTGAAACGCAAAAATTCAAATAATAGCTGATATGTAATTTACATCATTAATATAGTGCAATAATGTTAAATAACACGTAACTGAAAACATTAACTGTATATTTGTAGAGGGTCAAACTATTCTTCCAGTACAGCTTTATTCAATTTATTAAGGCACTCTAATTTTCTTCAAATCGTTTTAAGCTTAGAGACGTTTTGTCTGTTAAGAGACAAAAGACATAGTAAAATAGCTTCTTGAAAGTTGAGGATCTTAAATTTTGTAAGGAAAATGTTCCGAAAAACTTTCGAACGAGGGATTTTATTAGGAAGAGAACGTGGCCAACTGCATGCACTAAATTACTTGACTTAATTTATACAACTACTAAATGGTTTTGCCCTCGAACTATTTACTTACTCTTTTCCACTATTAATAGTCTTAAAAGTGCTACGTAGCGTTCTATTTATATCAAATAGCGGTAATCTGAATTTACGGAAGCCAAAGTCACATCAGTTTCCAAAATTTCGACGTTTAGTATTTTGTTCACAGAGATCTGTGACTAAATTTCTGCAGCAGTCATTAGAGGCTACTTGTCTGTCGACTTAGCTTTGAAAATTATGAAACTCGCTAGGTAACTGGATATCTCTTAAGCCTTTAATGTCTATTACTTCTTGACGTAGGGTAATTTAATTATCTTAGACCTGGATCATAAGCTAGTGCAGTTGAATGTCGATTAAATAAACTAATTAAGAAGTCATTTGTGTGTTAAAATAGTACTATAATCCCAATGTTTTTCAGTCTTCGGTACACACGGCCTATTATTCTGTCAATCTGTACTCTAAAATAACGAGACTGACGTCATTATTACAGTGTAAACACGCCCACCTTGCGTATTACCGTTATTTATATGTGATATTGCATGACCGAACCCGCTGGAGCAGGGGGCCTCGCGCCCCAGAAAGGCGATATAATGGAAGAGCGGCATAGGAATAACACCACGGGAGACGAAATGTACAAACCATTGCCACCCACACCGACCAGTTCCCTCAAGATGTCTACAATGGAAGAGGAATGTGTTCGTGAGAGACTGCGGACTTCCTTGCTCAAACAGTGCTCTGACATCCTGAAAGCTGATGGAGCGACACGATACACTCGCGATGCCTTCAGGAGGCTGTTTCAGGGCAAGGTAGGTCACCAGTAGACCGCAACCAAATACACTACACTACCTGACATTCATTATGAATTTGTCATAGGATGAAGGCATATTTTAAACACTTTGAGTCGTGTTAAGTTTCTTTTTCACCTTCCACTTAGATTTGGGTGTCTTGAGGTACGTTACGTGGTTACGAAATTGAATTCACATGTCCTGAAAACCGTGTCGTGGGTCGTCTTGTATTATTACTTTTTCTCTCCAAATATAAGCATATGTATGTATTGATGTGTATATATTTGTAAGAACAGAGGCGTAGCTAGGGTGTGACCATTGATGTGGTCGCCACGAGCAGCAGAATTGAAGCGATAAAGAAATGCATATTTTACTTGCAAAAAAATAATTTTCTGATTTTTTGGGACAAAAGAAAATTCAATAAATATGATTCTTTAGATGTGATTCCTGTCAGCGGCGCCCACTGATGTTGCTCGCTCCGGGCGACAAAAAATTAAGCTACGCCACTATGTATCAATGTTGTTGGTGTGTACGTTCGTATGTTTTTGTGTTTATGTGTGTGTGTAGTGTTTATATTTATGAGTGCTTGTATATGTGTTTATGTGTTTGTGTGTTTATGTTTATGTACTTGATTCTGTGTATTTGTTTTTGTGTGTACGCGGGCCTTTTTAGGATCTTTTTTGCATTACTCCATTTTAACCCCTAGTTTCTTACATCTTCAGTTTTTTACTTCGCCGACATTTTCGTGTTTCGTTATTTAGTCTGCCCCTTGAGGTTCTACACCATGCGGATGCAAAGAAAACTTTCTTTTTACTTTTTGTTGTTAGTATGGTTTTCCTCTTCAGGACATAGGTTTCAGTTCTTCGAAAAAAATCAGTCTATATAAATGCTTACATTGTGTAGAGTATCAAAATGTGACATTTCTGAGTTTGGTATTCTGTCACCCGTACGTTAATTTTATTAACACGCCTGTGCGTGTTACATAACACGCTCATTATTTGTCCGAAAAAAGGATATCGCTCAAGATCTGATCTCAGACTTGATATTGTACATCATCAGAAGAGACTCAGCGTTGAATTGATAAATTGATAATTTCTTGTGCTTTGCAGACACACTTTTTTTTTAAATATTACGTCTTGTAAACTGCTGAAATGAGTTACCGGAGTTCAAAGGATTGTAAATGTCGATACAAATAGGAGTATTTGAAAGAGAAACTCTTTCCTTCATCAACTGAGGTACAGAATATCTAAAAAATAACGTCATTAATATTAATCTATTATGTACAATTAATAATATAAAGCACTTCTGTATTTTATAGTACAGGGGTGACACAAAGCGACTCGAGAGCCACCTGCTGCTTGCGCAATTCACAGGTGCGACTCGCTGAATTAGCCTGTAGAAAATAATATTCAGTATTTCGCCTGCAAATTAGGCTGACCGTTAGAGGCGTTTCTAGAGATTTGCCACATAGAGGGGACTCATACCTAACAAACCAACTTACTCTATTTGGATGAACATGAAAAAAACCATCCATTACAAAGAAGGTATGTTACTTTCTGGATGCTTGGACTCTGCCTCAATTGCCTCCTAAGTGCAGCACACAAAACTTGTCTAGCTGGCCACTCCTGTTGTGTTACCTAACTAGAGTTAATCGCAATACTTTCAATGAGACACGTGTGAAAATGTATGTTGTGTTTTAGCGTCTATTTAACAATCAGTCAAACCGTGTGCTTGAGAAAACGTGTCTTGAAATCAAACATCTTTATATTTACCTAAAAGTTATCCTTGTGATGAACTTTTATCCCATTCGTATTATATTCTGAGTCTTCCTAGAAAGGAAACAGCACATTCTTCGAGAGTATCCTCACACTTCTATCAAGCTACACAACAACTTAATCCCATAAGACGAGAATTTGCACGTAGTAATTAAGTAATGTCTGTAGCACGTTGCAATTATCGCAGATTAGACACAAATATTTTGCAGTCTTTATCAACCACACTACTTCGTGTTATCAGTTCTTATTGTCATATCTGGTGTATTCCTCTCTGCCTACATTGTTTTATACGTCTGAGTTAAAAATTAATGATCACCTCACGGAAACAAATTTCTCCCTTCAGTAACATTACATTGTTTCTCTTTTGTATAACTTACATGTGCAAGATTTCAGTTTCTAACACCTGTGTTATTGAAGATGTACTGTGCATCTTCTCGGATGTTGCGTCTTATCAACTGATAAAGAGATATGGATGTTTCGGACGATCTTAGTGCCTTCATTTTAGGGGTTTAGCAATCCAAAGTGTCGATAACCTACCTTGTGTTGGTATTTTCCGTTTTTTTAGGTGTGCGTATATTTGTAAATTCTGCCTTTAAGATTACTTTTCTATGAAATCAAGCAATGTACTTTGGCATAGGTTCACTGATGTTTGAAACAAACCTACCCTGAATTCGGAGACACAGTATTTCTCCTAAACTTTGGTACCATCTAGCAAACAATCAAGTGACGTCACAGTCTGTAAAAACGCAAGCCAGACACTTTAGTTTTCACATGTTCTGCACGAATGCGCAGAATTGCTGAAAATGAATAAATTAAAAGGTACTTTTTATGCTTTTACATTCTGTGTAATTTATCTTGAATTTACTCTTCAGTCTGCTTGTAATTTTCTCACAGTAATAGGGATTTAACGTGTAGAAGTGCGTAGTTTATTTCCGTATTTTGTTCATCTGCAAAATCACCGTCACATTCTTCTTATTCTTCTTCGTCTTGGTACAATTGGCTAAATCGAGTTTTGGCCTCTTTGTCGCAATATTTTATCACAGGCAATGCCCACAAACGTCTGGCCCTTCAGCATAATTAAACAAAAACTTTGCAAGGTTTCCAAGAGATTTTAGGACCAACAATGTCTTTGTTTTAACATTGTCGAAGATGGTAGACTATTAGACAACATTATGCACACACACGCACACACACACACACACACATATATATATATATATATATATATATATATAATTAATAATGTGGCAAAACAGGCATAGAGAAATGTCACTAAATAGGAAAGTTTTATTCCAAAGTAATTTACGCCTTTCCATCAAGACAAAGGAATTCTTTTCTTTCGTATTTGCATATTTGCCGTTCTCTTCATAAGGCGCTGCAAATTGTTAATTTGAAGAAACAAGAGATGACAGAATAGGTTTATTTCTATACTTGTTGCCAACAAAATACATTGTATATATATATATATATATATATATATATATAAAAGGAAACACAGTACCGGTTTAAAGAAAATAATGTAATTCCTAACTTGGAATTTATTATAGATTAAGTACAATTGCCACCTTTATAGACAGTGCGCACATCCAGCCGCCTGCAGCAACCACAGCTTTCTCCGTTAGCAATCATAAAAACAAATGTGTCCATGTTGTTTCCGTTACTTTAAATGCTGCGTACTTTCACAGTGACACGTGTTGGCAATGTGCTCTTTTAGAACCCTTTACACCCACACGACCTCAGACAAAATTCTTTAAATTTAGCGGTAAAAATTGAAAGCATATATCAGTACAATTTTCATCCTATCTGTAGCACAAACATCTATTATACTGCTATCTACTTTTGTTATTTTCAAGGTTTTAGTAATCGTAATAACTGCAGTTTAATTCAGTTCTTGCCTACATCTCTTCCGATATAGCAGTAGGCCTATGTCATCTAAATTTTGCTCTTGTATCGATGAATCAAATTACAAGTATAGTAATTTGTAATACCTTCATTAGAAACTGACCATGGTTCATTACGCAACCAAATTGCGAGATAAAAGATAGGAGACTCCGGCTAATGAAACGTTCACCTAGACGTTATTTATATCAAGCAGTGGAACTCACACTTAAAAACACGACACAGAATGTATCCAACAAATAAATCTACTCTGTATTAAAAATGGAAGCACGTAACGTAACCGTTCCATGCCACTTCTGCTTCACGTTCATCTATTAATGGTCAATTAAGTTAATAAATTTATGCGTGGTTTATTTAAAGATGTTTTGAATAACAGCCTGCACAGCGTCTAATAGTAAAATGGTTAGTATAGTGTCACACCATATCCTTCTGCCCACAAAGCTGTACTGCTAACAACTAACAGTGACACATTCGTCATCGTGTAAATAATATTACTGTAATATAAACGTTTTTCTTAAATTTTAAGCAAATGTAAGTCTAGCTAAATGAGACAGCAAGACAGAATGTGGCAGCGCTGCTGTCAGTCACAGTACTTCAGGCCTTACGGCCGTTGTCTTGCGTCACTTATAACAGGCAAAGGTAAAGCAATCCCATTACAGGCCTGGACAGGCCCAGAGGGTTCCAGAAAGTTAAGGTTCCTAGATTTCATGACAACGACACAGGATGGTGGTAGGTTGTCAGCCTTACGCACCGGCCGCCTTTACCCCCAGGAAATGCTCCTGGTACTCATTTCTGTTAGAGGCTGAGTCGAACCAGGGCCATAGTGCGATCGGAAGGATTTTATGTCAATGAAAATTCCACCTACCGGTTTGTAGCACAGCTCCTTAACCGCTGTGCTACGCGGTCCCCACTTTTAACAGACACTTAATATTAAAGAGGTAGACTGCCACGCAGTGGTGCGATTTTCAAACAACATTTCAAGAAAATCCTTCACTTGATTCCAGGTCTATTAGGGTGAGAGGCTTAGAGAAATAACAATGCACACACTCTATTTATCCATGGGTATGGAATATGTGCTGCAATGTAAACGTGTGACTAGAAGTCATGAAGCTTTTCCAGCATTTAAAGCCGAAAGTCGTTCTTGTGCCACTCGGAGCGACAATCCGGGCTTGAAGAATTTATGTAATGCAGGTAGTCGCCAGGTAAAAATTTATCATCCAAAGGAAAAGGGCTTAATGAGAATCCTTCTAAATTTAATCCAGTACTTCTATTTATGGAAAATTTCCCACCATTTTTCATTACATAAGTGCATCGGATGATTAATCTAAGAATGATAAAATTGCCGAAATTTATAGCACTCATTTTGGAAACCCCCAAAACGTAAAATACTTTAGTTAAAGCATATGAAATATACCCCATATGGGAGGCAGTTCTTGGATGAATCGTGGCGAAATAGTTTACGGGAACTTGATAAATGTGAAACTTTTTACAGTGGTGACAAATTGCGAGTTTTTGTGAAAATAATGATGAAATTATTTATCAATAACATGGAATTACTTGGTTAGGTGGAACACTTGAGTTTTAAACAAGAACTAAAGGTGAATGGTAGACACTATTACTTTACTTACTGTCGGTGTAAACCCTACGGAGCTATGTTTTTACCGTCACCGCCACCATACGCCGTAATCATGCAGACAGGCAGTTAGCTGTTAGATTTTATTTTATCACTGTAGGAAACATTAAGATCACGATCTTCAGGCATGTGATAGCGTGTTGTTTGGTAGATACGTTCCAAAGTTTTGGAAAACACTGCTGCCTCTCTTCAGGGCAACACCCCAAACTTTTGTACCTCTCTACCAAACTACACAACGTCACGACCTTAAAAATTTTGATATTAATTTAGCTGGTTGGTTAATTTTTGTTGTTTAAAGGGTTTTCATTTCTTACGTACTTCCGTTTAACTAAGTTTCTACTACGTTTAAGTGTTCTACGCAGGTGTTTTCCGTTCCTCAGTACATACAAGGTGAAGGCTGTCAGTTAATAATTGTCATCTTTAATAAGAAGCGTTAAGTTTCAGGTGTTTCATAATAAACCTATTTTTTTTTAGTAAAATGCCGATATTAAGTGTGTGAAAATCTAAATTTCAAGTGCACCCTGTCGGCATTATTATTATCATCATCATCTTTATGAAATTATGATCTTGGTTCTAAGCTTAACGAAATAAAGCAAATGCTGCGCTGCTCTAAATATATACAGCCTGATAGCGCTAAGAAATACAAGTTGTACTTTTGCTTACGATTGGGTTCAAGAAGCCGCATCAGCTCACACAGGAAAGTTTGACTTGCTAAGGACTGGGTGTCTACTTCTCGATTTCCTGCATCGTAAGAAAAGTTTTTTAGAAGGTTCAGACTGACTCTGAGAAACGTCTAACCGTAATTCAGTGACAGCCCCGCTGGAACTTAGAACCTTATTTCTAACGTAATTCATGTGTTAATACTAAATTTTATGGAAAGAAATCCAGTATTCTTACATAGTAATTACATGGTTTTTCAATTTGGCTGTACAATCTGATAGAAAGGGACATCTTAGAAGAATCAGGGTTAGACGAAAGAATAGTATTAAAAGAGATCTGAAGGCAATTGGACGGGTGTGGAATGGATTCGTCTGGCTCAGAATTAAGAGAGCATACTTTGTTCTGAGCGCGGTAATAAACTACTTTTGAGTAAAATACAGGAAATTTCTTGACTGGGCAAACAATTATTTTATTCTGAATTAGTGGTCACTAAGTACGTGACACTAGGAGACTAAACAGATGCTGGTCTTTAGACTTACAAGGCACCTGAGGTGACATCGCTGGATGAATACCCTACCACGTCATAGTAATACATGGTATCGTAGCGTACTGTGTATAATCATTACATTACTTATAGACTGTATTGTTTCTAATTACTAATAAAAACTAATTAAAAACTAATTACGTGGTGACTTTACATTTCATTTTGTCTTTGGATTCTGTGAAAATTACTTTTATCCTAAATTACGAAATAATCGGAGGAACTTTACTCTTATAGCTACACATTTATGTCTCTTAATTGCCTTATTATAAGATTTAAACAAAGTTTCCTGTTTTTATATTCACACAAATATAATTCCTAAATTAATCTATTAAAAATAACTACAACTTCAGCCACGTGGTAAGTAGGGTACTTGTCCACAAATTTATAAACTTTGTACTATAACGCCAAGTCTTGTTGGACTGGCAGAAAATTCACTTAATTTATATAGCTGTCTGGCGAAAAGACATAATTAGACAATATAACAAATAGCACTAGGCGATAGGGGCTTATTTCAATCGTCCCAGTGGTCAGCATTGCTGCGGCTTATTTCAGACATACTCACTGCTATTACTTGTCTGAAGACTGCTGTATTGACTGAAGTAATTGTGGTCTTAGTCTGCACCTCCCGAAAAACTGTCTAGGAGTCAGCTCAAAGAGCCTCAGTGCTCTTTCTATTTCACATTTCATGCAGTCTAGCAGGTGCGTATGAGAATAAGTAGTTAAAGACACCAAAATAAGAAAGACACAAAAACTCTACACCTTCAGCTTTAATTTTAAAACTACAACATGTTGCAACTGACAATAACATAAATTTACACAGAGATCAGTATTACGTAATTACATGGGTCTGAGTCGTCCTGGAATAGTCAACGGCTACTTCCTCAACCGCAAAGAATTTTCCTGCATATTATGGAACCCGGAATTGTACTGTTGTGTTCACAATTGTCCGTACATTATTTCTAACCTGTGCCAAGTAAATGTTGTCTACAACATCTAATCCTATTTATTTAAGACTGATTTTAACATTATAATGCCATCTATGTTATTGTCTTCGAAATGGAGAGATTGATTAATTTTTTTCCACATATATAAGGTAGTAAATGAATCACACTTACAACCATACTCAATAGATCATTTGCGGCCTTCGTTGCAGGTGCTAACTCACTTGATACTTGCAGTATGAGATTCACCTCGTGTGTAGTACAGTCTGTTTCGTAACTTTTTCGAGTAAATTCATAAGTCTGTTTCATATGAATGGAATACTGACTCTGTAACAGACGAACAAGCCAGGCACTCAGCGCCGGTCGACGCATGTTTACACTGACGTACTGAATGGTTGAGTGTGCATATGTGCGTTGTAGCAGGTCATGGTTTGTTTCTCTTTCTAGCCTCACTGAAGTCATTGCCCGAAATACCATTCGTAACTGAATACCTTTCGTATCGACGTAAGCAGTCCCGCGGTACAGATCTGTCAGGGTAGTTGCAGGCAGATCGGGGAGCCGGCCATTTGACGAAGATCTGAGGATCTGCGTGGGTGATAGTGAAGATAACTTGTCTCATGGCATATACGACCTATGGTTTGACAGATTTTTAACCACTTTTCATATAAACCTGCTTCCTCCATCATCAGGGTGGGAATACCTACCTTGATCATAAAGGCGGCACATTTCTATGAAATCTCAGTACACACACAGAGGGCTCAACGCTGACACCTCCCAGACGACAGTAATCTTTACAAACAAGTTTGTCAACTTGTATGAAGATTCAGGATTGTTGTTGAGGCCTTGTGGTCTGGTGGGTGACACCAACACAAGGCCTCTTCAATCCGCTGTTAAATGAACACTATGAATCAAAACCCATTACGTGCAAAGTACAGGAACTGAAATTCCTATGATACAAAGGCGTAATTCATGAAATCACAGCTAATTAAGGAGAACCTCCGCATAAAATGGGACACGTGTAGTTACACAACAACAAAAACAGTATATATTGCACATAATTTTAGAAGTCAGAATTATAGTAAAACTGCAAGTAAGACTGAAAAATGTAAAGAAGAAAAATGACAGAAACATGTATTGGCCTACGGCCACAATGGAATGTGCTAAGTAAATATCCTTCGTCTCCTAAGCTATATATATATATATATATATATATATAACTTCGTCTAGCAGATTTTATGAAGCAAGCATTCATTTGTAAGCATGAAGAAATAAGTCCAAGTTTCCAAAAACGTTAGGCACATATATCCTATAGGAAACTGTTACATTTTTAATAGTAGCGAAAATTTGAATATTTGAACGGCTTCAATACTATATCTCCTCAATATACATTTGATGTAATTTTTATTTCCTTACGAAAATTTAGGTGACCCCCCCCCCCAATAGATAAGCCCACTACAAATCTCATGTGTAAATCATTCCCGAGTATAGAAACTTCTGTGTTTCAAATTCGTCTGCAATTGAAAGGTACCAATAATTTGTAATTGAAAATATTGGCTTTATAAAATCTCATAAAACCCAAAATATAAGTTCTAGGGTATATAATGTTACAATTGGGATTGATAAATATTTCAGACCAGGAAAACAACAAATACAAATATCACGAGGTAACTTAAAACAATGAAGTCGCCCTTCCAGGTTCGACCCCGGGAACGGCTTCCCTGAGATGTAAGGGTTTTATTTAAAACTAATATAAATTTTTTACAAAAGGTTCGCGTCAGCAAGTCAACGTCCGCTCTGCTCACTCTGCATATTCCTGCCTGAAGCCTTGCGTTTAGCAACCCTTGCCGCAGGTTGGTCGGCGCGAGGCGGAAGGGTGCGGGGATCGCGACAGAATGGTTACGGGCTGACCAACAGAGTAACTAACGTTTGTGGTGCGGCGCATTTTAGCCAATCAGCTGCGACCCTGAAGTCAGGTAATACCGGCCTGACTTTGAATTTTGGTAACGCGTAATTAAGAAAGACAAGAAAACGCTTGTAGAAAGATTAGTACATGGTGCAATAGCTCGGGTGTATAAAATGTAATTTATCTTGACAGACTGAGAGGAACTACGAATGCCCCGATATGAGGAGCTACTGTAAATAAAAACCACTTTTTACGTATAGTAAATAATTTTGCCAAAAACTAGTTAATAGAAAGCTGAGAGAGTATTCTGTAAATATCAGCATTAAGGTTGAGATTGTGTGTGACAAAAAGTATAATATTATCTACCTGAAATCCGTGTGAAACATATAATATTTTTACAACTGACTGTGGGATAGGAACACGATATAGGTTTTCATAATTTTAAGGTGGGGTTTTTAGAGTGTACTGTCATGGATTAGACAGACATCATATAGTGTTGCTGGCTGGTACCGACAATCCTAAGGCATCATGGTGCTGTAAACTGTTTGTGTTACTGTAAAACTCTGTATGGAGCCAAACCCAGAAGTCTACGGGTTGAAGCCTATTTTTTATGGTTCGACATCCCTAATTAGCCAAGACTTCCTCATTGTCCAGGTTTCGAGACCACACTCTGTTAGACACACCACACTCGTTAGGAATCCTCTGGAGGAGTGATCGGCCCGTCGCTGACAATACACAACGCTCAGAAAAGACTGACATCCATTGTCCTCACAGGATTTGAACCGAAATCCCAGCAAGCGAGCGGCATCAGACCCACGCCTTAGACCGCGCGGCTACCAGAAATGGCGCAGTCTGAATATGACCAAGTTATTAAAGTCCAAAGAAATTTCGATGATTGCAAATATGAAAACGAAATATTTGATAATATTTTGGACAGAGCAAGGTGGCATATCGAAAATATCTTAGGAGGATTGTATTCAAAAGATAAAAAATTCTTTCTTTCTCTCTCTCTCTCTCTCTTTCTTTCTTGCTTTCTTTCTTAGTCTGACTTCCTCTACCTACTCATTGTAGGTGTAGAAGTTTTATGTTGCACCTGATCACACTCAGTGACAAACAAACATTCGATAGGAATCCTCTGGACGAGGAATCGGCCCATCGCAGAGGCCTCTACCTGACAGCACGCAACACTCACAAGACAGAGACAGTCATGCCCTCGGCGAGATTCGAATCCACCATCTCAGCAAGCTAGCAGCCGGAGAACAACGCCTTAAGCTGCGCGGCCACCGGGATCGGCAAACACAAAGTTCCGGATTTAAAATTCTGAATTTTCTTTAATGTTTTCTCAAGGTCTTAATCGATAAAAATCGAAACGTAGTACAGAATAATTGCCTTCGAATTTATTGCTCATTACCTTTAATGCCTTCCCTGCATCAAATTTGAATAATAGAGTATTACACTTATAGTTAAAATCGCATGGTTACATAACTTGTGGACCAAAGTAGGCATTATTTTACGTTAGTGGAAAATTAATAGGACTAACGCTTTTGTAATCTCTTTAAATGTTTTACGATTTAATCAGCATGGTGATATATTTCATGGTGGTGTGGCGTTTACGGTAGTAGGAAAGATTCGAATATGGGGCGTTGTTTGGGGTGACACTGGAAACAAAAACCTTAAACCCTCTGAAAGGATACCGTCTCGTTATTATTTTCATCACATATCAGAAGTGGTTCGATTTCTGTGGGTTTTGTGGTTGAAAACGTGACACTTCTGTATCCGCCTGTCACTACGACTGCACGAAACATTTATAACAAAACTTAATTCATCTTCAACTGGCGCTATACAATAGCAACTGACAGTGTCGTGAAATAAAACCACTTTTTTCTTTGGTTTTGCTATTAATTTCTTTGACAAGCTGAGTAGCAATATAAGTTGTACGGAATACATTTCACAAAGTATTTACGTCAGTACATTGATGGTTTCAAGATTTCCGCTATTCGTAAGTCGACAGATGCAAGAAGAAGGAGGCAGTTCATGATTTGCAGCCTACTGAAGACGTAAGGGCAGTGATTACAGGCGTGCTTAAAGACAGACTGCATTGGAAGCACGTGTCAGTGTTAGAATGTTCACGTCAGTTTGCAGAACATTAAATCAGTTTGGAGGAAAGCTGTGTAAAACTGATGAAACGTTGAGATACACGGACAAGTAGCCAAATAAAACTTACGCCTACACAGACCAATGATATTTTGATTAACCGAAATGAAAAAGATCAACAATCGCAAATTTACGAAGCCTAGTGTTGAGAATTTCTCAGCACCATTACAACCAAAACCAGAAAACTGTTCGTTGCGTCTTTTAGTCCGGCATTTGATTTAATACATCCAGAGTAAAAAAAAAAATAGTCCGCTGTGAAGCGTCATTCTCATTCTGTTAATGACTGTTTTGTCTCTCTCACTGAGAACAGGGAACTTGTAAGTTGGTGTAAATTAGACACTGGTCGTGGAATTTGGCAGTGATTAATATTAAGGAGCAGAAATATGCGCCACTCCGTTTCTGTAATAGCAGCATTAGCTACAGAAATTCTGACATAATTTGCAGCTCCCTGTGACTGAGGTTTTATCGACTCACACCAGAAATCTTTGTCATGCAGTTTTCCTAGAAAATCATGCAACAATTCCAGTCCGTCTAACTATCTTTCAGAAATTTCAGATATCAAATTCAGTGGACTGACGTTTCCTTCAAAATATGTTTAAGAAAATCTAGACGGCTCATTAAATGCCCACAAAAAATCTTGCTTCATTGCACGTTGTAGTTATTGTTATTTTCCCAGACGGCTAATATCAGAGTTATGTATAGAACTGAATATTAGAGTAAGAAAGTCTGGCATAATGCACATAGTAAAGTTAATGTATTCAAACGTCTTTCAAAAAGCGGATACCTACTGTCTACTACTTCATACATCGACATGTATCAGAGGGTAAGATACTAAAATAACGAACAAGTGGCAAGAAAAAGATTGAAAGTAATATACCACTGTTAATAACACTGACGACAACAAAAACAACAGTTAACTCCATAAATGAAAGTCATTATTGAGACGCTGACAGTCACTTAGCTAGTCAAAAACCTTTCCGACTCTTATTGAAGATGACTATTCATTACTTATTTCACGAACGTAATTCACTGCACCACATGATTTTAGAACATCCCCATATAATGTCAGGGCTCACACATTTGTTACGTATTGTCATCCATGTCAACTTCAAAATTAATTGATTTCGAAAAGAAGTTAAAATTGGAAAAAAATTATTACTAGAGAGATGCTTCGAAATTAACAATCTTCTTCCATTCGAATAACATATACATATATAAAGTAGTCCCATTTCAGGCCTGGACAGGCCCAGAGGGTTCCAGGAAGTTAAAGTTCACAGATTTCGTGACAACGGCACATGAAGGTGGTAAGGTTGTCAGCCGTACGCACCGGCCGCCTTTACCCCCAGAAAATACTCCTGGTACTCATTTCTGTTAGAGGCTGAGTCGACCCCAGGGCCATAGTGCGATTGGAAGGAATATATATATATATATATATATATATACATCAGATTTCACAGTTTCGAAACTAGAGCTGCCGTATTTAAAAAGTACGTCAAGACACTTTCCACCTGGGAACGACGTAACATACACGTGTATTCCAAGACATACATCTTACAAAGTCAAACCCATTGCTTATTACGTACGGGTAAGAGCCATATCATCAATTACAGAGTATATACAGATACAAGCAGTTATCTTTCAACCTTCTTCTTTGTTTCAATTTAACTGTGAAAATTTTAATAACATTTACCGGACTCGGATTAAAGTCGTTTTCTCCAGGACATGACTAGATTTTCAATGGCCAAATATTTTTCCACGAGAAATCATTAAAATGAAATTAATATTTTTAGGAAAAATTCTCAGTTCCACGTTATTTCGCTCTACTTTTCCATTTTCAGGAACGAAAGCTTTACATGAGTAATGAGTATAGACATGCGTAGGTTGCTAGCATGAATCTTCCCAGTATGCTGTTTAATCCACCCTCTGTTTCTCTTAGCCTCACTTGCCTTTTTAAGCAGCTTTCCTCTATAAAACAAACAAAGAAAAAACAAACGATTATGATTATAATTATGATAATGAAAATGATGCGATAACCCTGGATATTAATGACATAATAAAATAAAACTCGAGCAAGAAAAAGCCGTATTCAAAATTTTGCTGTTGGCCGCTTTAGGTAACTGTATCGGCACGATGTTCTGTTGTAGATTACTACGCGTATGATTCAGAACTCTCCGGCTTCTAAAGTTGCTTTGCTGTGGTTAGGCCAGGCCACTTCTGCTATCATAGTCGGTAAATTGCAACGCATTGACAATCAGAGCGGACTGAAGTTCATTCAACCTCCGAATTTTTAAACGAATAAGCAATATCGGATGAAATACAAAGTCAATGTACACTAAGCCATGGGAATTTTGTGATTAAATTTCTAACATGTAAAACCGTTGGTCTTCGTAACGAACAATATATAACAAATATATGACAATGGAGGTTTTTACGACGGTAAAGATTAGTAACTAGGTCTTCTGTCTTGTGACATCTTGGCATGTTGAAGTTTAGTACCAATATGGAGAAGGAACACGCTTCGTCTTTCTTCAGACATACCGGAATGCACGATGTCACACTGTTGTTCATTCTGTTTTCGGTTTCACGACAGGTCCATAGCTCCTTCCACAAGGAATTCTCTACAAAGTGTGACCCAGCAGTGCTTCCTTTTTCAGTTTCCAGTATCATCTTCTTTTCCATGTAGTCGTCCAGTAGCTGCTTACATCTTCTTCCTAATGTATTAGACCAAAATCTAAAAATGAATTAATATTGCCCCCCTAGATATTATACATTTTCTTCATTCAGATAGTACGTTCTGCACTGTCGGAAATTCTATTTCTCTCTTTGGAGTCTTATTATTATTATTTACATTAGTTGTAAATTATCAGGACACTAAGAAGCACATGACGTGTACGGCTTGTCGTAATTCCCTGCGTTTGTACCTGTAGAGCGAATGGAATTACTTTTAAGTTTCCAGTCCGTTAGAGGACTGCTGTTCCTCTCTCACAGGTAGTAACTTAGCAGTGACAGTACTTACAGGCATGCAGTTGTGGTAGTGGTAGTAGTAGTAGTAGTAGTGGCGGTAGGGGAAATAGTAATATTTGTCGTGGTAGGAATAATTGAAGGCACTTGCAAATCTATAGATCTACAATGATTAAAACCATAACAAGTTAAAAAAGAAAGGCAGATATAAAACTAAACAAATGAAACAAGTTCCGAAGCAGAGGCAGTGTCTTCAGGAGAAAAACAATCTTTACTTCAAGGAATATTCCACGAAACTACATTTGCAAGGAAAGTTATTTGCCTTATTTAAGACAATAATTGAATAATAAATCATAGAGGTGTCTTCGCCTATATTTTTGCCCTGAATTTTAAACTATTTAAAAGTAAACCGTAATTAATGGAATGTAGGGCTTAAACCTTATCCTGCTAACGTGGAGAATATGGTGAGCTCCTAACAATGCCAGCAGATGGCAGATGGGATTTATCTCGGCGTTTAAAGGTTTAAATCCAAAATAACGTAATTTGCAGATTTTATCTTTATTCTGATGCGAGCTCGTGTATATTGATAAATAGTTGCCAGGGGTTTCTAAGAAACTTGCGGAACCCATCAACAGGGAATTCTAATAATTCCCCTGAAATGTCGGTAAATTTTGACGAACACACGCAATTCATATCCACAGAGGCTACTCCCATATGACACTCTTCTCAAAAGAAAAAATATCTCCATTTTAGTTAAAGTGCAGTGTGCCGCAGTTATACGAGTTGAAGGAAGGTATAAGCGTAATAGAATTTCACAGCTGAAGCTTTCCACATTTTCCTTCTCCTCAAATATTTGAAGTGATCCACTGAGCCATGAATTGCACGTCCTCGTATAATAATCAGTAATCGCGTGTAGTGCAGTCATTATTGGCGATTAGCTCCACATAATTCACCTATCCACAACTGTCTTCTTCCGAACAGAATAAATCAGAGCTCGTTGTGTTTATAAGTGCTAAAGGTCTGTGGGCTCTAATAGCCTCGGAGTATTTAGCAATAGGTATCAGAATGCTGGAAGCATTCTGCTTCATTTTTTTTTATCAATATTCGCCTGTGCACTCACTCTGGGATTTTGTCTCACTCATCATCTGATAAGCACGACTTGCCAAACAGCTCCGCTGCTGCAACACCGTAAACCTATCATCTACACACCATATTTAATAATATTCGCAATGTATATGCATGCTGTAGCACATTGAAGCTCTTACGTAATACAGAATAGCAAAGCAGATATTTTCTGATTAATCTGAAGCTAGTACCAAACGTTGGATTTAATGGACAGAATTTAGAGGGTCGTACATGTTATGCACGGAGATTCGGGGTTTTCCTCAATGTGTCCTACCACAGACCGTTACATAGACCACAACCGATTTCATACATATTTTTTTCAATTCATCTGTACAGTCACATTTGATTTCGATTTGATATAACGTACGCATTTTAGAAAGTTTTCTTGAACGTAGGTCTAGGACAGAAATGAACGCACTGTAAAAATTTTTCCCTTCAGCCCGAATACATTTAAGACTGAATTTCCACGCGCGGCCTGTTCTTCTTGTCTCAAGGTGGAAGCAGTAGATGCCTCCGAAACGGCGATACTGACCTATCGGACTACATGACGTTACAAACAAGAAGAGAGTTATCTTCCTAATGACGGTAGCCTAAAGTCTTAGCGCTTAACATGTCAATTTTTTGGTCACTCCTTATACTTTTTCTAAAATTGTGGAAACAAACAACTTAGAAGTTTGCCACTCGTCAACCGGTCAGCGGACACAAGATATCTTTCCTGTAAAATGTTGATAAGCAGGAAACCTAACAGGTATCGCGTCTACCAGGTCCACATTTCTGTACCTTTGCCACAAGACGACCGACAATGTCGGAATGAAGACCGACCACCCGGTGGTAGTGACGGTCCTTGAACATAATTCCCCGTCTTCATAATGTAACTACTCAGGTAATTTTTAACCACGCCTTAAACTTGTTTGTTACTTAATAAACCAGTAAAATGAATCACAGGAATGTGAGAGTAAAAACTCCGGACAAACCTGTTTAAAGAGATTAATTTCGTTAAGCTAGCCATTTTGTTATATGAAATTTGTATGCTAAATTTGGCAATATAAAGAGAGAATGAATGCAATTTTAAAAACGCAACTAATTCTTCGTCTAAATAGTGAAAATTTACGTGTAATTTTAATGAAATTTTTACCATAAAATATTGTTCTGTAACTGGGAAATAGCCTCATATTTCTCCGATTAGGTGTGATACAATTATTTCTGGCAGAGCGGAGGATATCGCATTTACAACCGTAATTTTCTGTTGGCTGTTAGGTTATATGACATTTTTGTGTATGTACAGTAATTACGTATCGGCGAATTTCATTTAAAAATTCAAAACCCTAAACCACATTATTACTTGTTGTCATTGCAGGTAAATCAGTTTGTTATCCAAACATCCGTTAACAATGCATTAAAGTTTTCATTAAGATTAGGACCTCCGAGATGGCTCAGACGGTATAACGACTCGCTAACGGGCTGGACGGTTGGGGTTCGATACCCGGTTGGGGCTAGATTTTCCGCATCCATCTAGATCGGCTCCAAGGCCCATCCAATCTCCTGTAAAATGGGTACCGTGTCTTTCCCGGGAGTAAATCGGCCAATATGTGGCGTTGACCACCCAACCCACCTAGCACCGAGTTTAGAAAAGGAAAATTCTACACCTCTACTACCCCGTTGTGCCCTCATTGTATGTTATAGAGGTGACTTTACATTTCACCTTTTAGAATGATATTACGTTCAAGTGGTCTTATGAAGAGTATAAGTTTTCTTCTTGTCAGCAAGTACGGGCATTTAAAAATTTGCAGGCTCTCGGGCTACTGTCTCTATCAAACAATTTGAAGTATAACACAGACTCTTTTATGGTTGTATATGACTGTTGTTGCTATGATGTGATTATTATTATTATTAAAGTAAGTATTAGTGTTTTCGGTGATTTGATAACTGTGTGTTAGGCCTTTGTAATAAGCTGAATTGTTGCCTACTATTTATTGTGATGTAACTGAATTTGTTTACTAAAAGGACGACATAATTACATTATTATTACTGTACACATATTATCTTTAGCAATTGGTCTTCTTCTACCACCACCACCACCACTACCACCACCACCACCACTGCTACTACTACTACTACTACTACTACTACTACTACTACTACTACTACTACTACTACTACTACTACTACGTCTACTACTATTGCATACGAAATACTTTGAAAGAACTCCATGCTCTAATGCTTTCAAAACATGTAGATGAATTAAGGACAACTAAATGTTTTCACCGTGCGAAGCAACCTACATGAAAGTTATGTTATAACAAGCCCATATTCCGTGCAGAAAAGAGAAATCAGGTCTCTCTTCCACACATTGCAGCATAGCAGTATGTGTGTGTGTGTGTGTGTGTGTGTGTGTGTGTGTGTGTGACGGCCGACAAACCTAGTCGGGATCCTAAAATTTATAACGTAAGCTTCATGAATTTACACCTACTGACAACCTTTTGTCTCTTTCCTTCCACGCGAAAAAATGCTAAGATATTGAAGGAGTGTTTTGAGATTTTATTTTCATGGCGACGAAAATTAATATACGATCATCTGAATGTTAAGATGGTGTAGCTTTCTACGTGGTTACCAATTTTTCCGAGAGCTTTTAGGAGAACATGCAAAATGTCCCATTGGGAAGTATTGGTTACATTGTGTACTTTAGATAGCAACCTCAGCCTATTTCCGCCCTACGTCGAATTTATAACAGCTGAAGGAATGGTATCAAAAATAAGTGCAGGAATACTACTACTATTACAATTACTCCTCCCAGTACTACTACTACTACTACTACTACTACTACTACTACTACTACCACTACCACTACCACTACCACTACCACTACCACTACCACTACCACCACTACCACTACCACTACCACTACCACTACCACTACCACTACTACTACTACTACTACTATTATTATTAAATCTGTTCGGATAAACCGCGGCTTTTAACGAAAGGCATAATTGGGAATTCATAATCCTACAAGTCAGAATATTAAACTTGAAGCTTTTCAGATGCAATACATTAGTTGTGAAAACGTTTTAAGTTGAATAATTTGCAAAACAGCTTATTTTGCAAATGTTTTCCGTTGAGAACTTTCATAAGTCACCATTCCAGTATATTACTAAGGGATCAGAATAAATCCACGAAGATTCGATATCATGTACCCGTGACTTGATTCCTCATAAATTCGAGTTAATCTCCACGTTATATCGATACTCTTTCTGCTCGTCATACTGCATTGCACATAACTTTGACGAAAGATTTCATGTTTTGAATGGAATGAAAATGATGCTGTTTAGTCCGTTTTTACAGGGACTGGTCTTGTCGTAGAGGCGTTCCGCACGCAGTGACAGGAATTCTTAGTCTTCCACTCGTGTTCGGAACATGGCCTTCGATAGAGATCACACAACCTCGAAAATGATCATAATTTAGCCGAGCGGATCGCTCGAAACTTGTTTCGCTGGTCCTCGGACACAACTACCTGGAATTGACCGGTCACCTGCTGCAGGATCCAAGCAGGGGAGTCCAGACTGACCTTGCATTTTCATATTGAGACGGGTCACATCAGTGTCTCCTCAGGGCACAGTAACACTGCGGAGACAGTTGTTATTTGGACGCCTGTTGACAGTCCTGTTGAATAACTTATGTCTCCAAGTGACAAAAATATAACCCATGTAGTTTTGAATCGCATTGTCTCGGACGTTGCAGTTCTAGGTAGACAAGACGGCTTGGTGTTTCCCTTGACAAAAGACTCAGCAATGGTTATTACGAGCATTAACACATTCAAACTAACACGTGGCCACATATTCGGGTAAAAGTAGCCGGTGTGTAAAGTTTGCAGCCAAAATCAATCACAATGGGATGATGAATGTATGGCTTGGTACGTTAGAGCTGCTTATATATACCCTATATTGCATAATAGGTATTAAAACATTTTGTTCTCTTGCTGCTGGATGAGTTATTACAGTATATAGAAAATAAATACGCAGATGTCCTGATAAGGAAAGTAGCGTATCCTCTGGAAAGTTGATACACTTCTCCTGGGCTACATTTTTCACATTCCGGCGACAACAATCCTTGCAGCCACCACATGTCAACCTGCAGTCTCAGTAAATAGAAATGATTTCCTTTCGTTCACGTTTCCAGGGGATCTGTTTCATTCACCAGTTTTTAAATATTCAAAGTGTCTCCTCTCGCTCACATGTCTGTCTCTTTCAACAATTAAAATATTAACTCTGTCAGGTAATAAATACGTAAGAATTTTAGTTTGTCCTTACACTGATTTCGACATCTAAGACCAAACAGCAGACAGTAACCGAACTGCTGCTAGTGCCGTCTATTAGATACATATGTACATACACAACGGAACCGAGGCTTCGGAGAACAGTATGATGGGAAGGTGCCAGCCATATTCTGTAATTGACTCTGTAGGGAAACAGATTCTCAGTCAACTAGAATAGAGTGTACGTATTTGTCTAACACAACTTAAAGTTGTGTTAGACAAATACGTACACTCTATTCTAGTTTATTTATGAACACAATGGGGATGGCGAACATTATGATCAGATTCTCAGTGCTGTGGCCACCTCAGTTATTGGCAGCTCAGAATATTCGAAAACAGAGCAGATACTTTAGAAAATTTCGACAACAACGAAGTCTTCAAAATCATAAAATATTTTGTACCTGAATGCTAATTTGGAATAAGGTTTTAAAGTAACACACACACACATATATATATATATATATATATGGTATTTTAAACTGTAGAACTTCTGTTGCATTTATATCTTTAATAAAAAATTAGCAGAATATAAAGATGTGGAAGAACATAAATTTTTTATGTGAGCGGTGTTTGAAGTGAACTGGAATACTGACGCTTGTTATGCCAATTCCTGGCAGTAAATTTCAAACACTTTCTGGAATTTGCTGAAATAAAGGAACCCAGAAAAGAGACGATCCAGTTTTGATTACAACCCAGAATTTGCCTGCTAGCTCTTACATCTCCGTTTTCCCTGAAACAAGAATGTATACAAAAAAAACATGTGAAATTACGCCATAAAAAGTAACAGAGTGTAGCCTGCTTGAAAGTCAGATCTACCATATTATACAAATTTACGTGGTAGAGTGAAA
>Ga0136643_10001024_pt1 | contig 33022 bp, 32 predicted proteins | sample TergutLab28metaG_FD_96883 | JGI IMG/M metagenome (GOLD analysis project Ga0136643, IMG submission 96883) | Labiotermes labralis P1 segment gut microbial communities from Petit-Saut dam, French Guiana - Lab288 P1 (version 3) (version 3) | ecosystem: Host-associated > Arthropoda: Insects >...
ACTGATTTCGTTTTGTGTTTTGGGTTCTGTGACGAAGATGGTTTCAAAATCATCTATATCTTGGGAAAAAACTGTCCATTTTACACCCAATACATTGACTATTTTATACATCTTGTAGAGTGACACGCCCCTTTGTCCGCTTTCGATAAGGCTTAAATGAGTTTCACCCCAGATATTCATTTTATTTGCAAATGCATGGATACTCATGCCCAAATGTTTACGTATTTTTTTAAGATTATGTCCAACCATGATATTAAATTGATTAGAGCTGATTGCATTGCCGACATGGAAGTTAAAGTCGTTTACTTCGTATTGTGCCATCTTCCATAGCCCTTTGTCTTCAGTGTTTTTTATGATTTTAATTTGTTCATCTACAACGTCATAATCGCCTTTAAATATCCCGATTCTAAGCCGCATCATCTTTTCATGCATTAAAAAATTTTCTTGCTTACATATCGCCAATACTGCATTGGCATGTTGATCAAATAGCTTGTTTAACACATATTGATCACTAATGTCTATGCGTTCAATATCAAGATATCTAGTTCTTAACAAGCGCAGAGCGACATTAAAATGAATGGCACGTTTCACATAAATGTATCGTTTTTCGTCCTTGTATTGCTCCAAATCCTGCAATGCCATTTCTGCCAGTGTTTGAGCCTGTTCATATGTTTCGGGAAAATTAATTATTTGTGCAAGCACTCTGATATCATAAAAAACCCATTTTTTAGAGTTTATAAGTCTTTCTAGTATCGGTGCAACTATTTTTTGCGTTAATGCAAAATCTGTATTGTGATATTCATTTTCATACATCTGCATCAAAATAAACATCTCATCTATTTGAGGATTATACCCGTAAGTACAACTGAACGATTTAAGCTTTTTGTAAAATGCTCTCCACTTATCTGGTTCGACGTTACCGCCAAGTAAGAAAAATTCTTCGATGTATCCGTTAAGCATATCCACTTTGTTCATCTGTGCCACCCCTAATAAAAAGTCCGCATAATATCCGCGGACTTATAGATATAGTTTAGTTTTAAAGCCTATTTGATTTAGCCGCCGTATCTTACATCAATTAGTATACAGTTGTCTGTATCAATATGCAAAAAAATTAACTTATTGCACCAACTGGCGGTTGCACCGAAACAGAAACTCAAGATGAATTTTGGTAGAAGTTTCTGCTTTTGCGTATACATATCTTCATATTCAACTTCTTGCAAAATGCAATTAGTTGAACGTGAACGACACACTCTCCCCCGCCCATGCGACAGTCCTCTCATCTAAACCCAGCAAATCAACAAATTAGATTCACGCACACATCACAAAAATAACTATTGATTTTAACCGACCAAACATGATATATTAAAAACACCCAAGAGGGAGTAGCGGATGGCGCAAGCCATTGTTCGTGTTCGTCAATACGGTCTTTGCTAATAAAAGACCCGGGCACGTTATATCAAAAATGATAGCGCGAGACTTTTGGCTCTTTTTAAAGAGTCATTTGTCTTGCGCTTTTGTTTTACACTCTCGTGGAAAATCATATTTTAGAAGAAAGGGGATTATGTTAAAATCATTGTTAAAAGGTGTACAGTATTTATAAAGGAGGCATAAAAACATGAGAAACATGAAGATTACAGAACGTTTAAAAGGTATCGCAATCGGAGCAGTCTTAACATTTACAGTAATGACCGCCATCCCTGTGCTGGGTAGAGTAGCACAGGAGACTATTACAGTCAATTTCAACAGCATTAGGATTGCCGTTAACGGGCAGCATGTGCAGACCGAGTTCGAGCCGTTTATTTTTCAAGGGCGGACATATTTGCCTGTGCGTGACGTGGCAAATGCCACAGGGTTTGATGTCACGTGGGAAGATGCAACCAACACAGTGCATTTGACTGCGCGTGAAAATTTAAGTGTTATACCTGATTATCCTGCGCATCAACCCGCACCAACACCACAGTCACCGCCGCCGCCAGCACCCACACCTACACCCACACCCGCGCCACAACCCACCCCGCGCCCATCGGTTAGTCTGCCAGGCATTAGACCCACCAATCCCGCAATTTCCTTAGAACGAGCCATTGAAATCGCCTATGCCGACCTAGCCGCACGTGGCATTAATGCCACATACCGTTCTAACTCGGGCATGGACTGGGAAAGAGGGCAATGGGTGTGGGAATTATTGTTTAGAACCCAAGGTGAACGTATGCCATTGATTGAATATTATATCTGTGTCGAAACAGGGGACGTCGTTAAATTTGAATGGGATGATTAAATCCCATTTTTTTATTTCCAACACCCTCCAATCTATGATATACTCATGAGAAAATGTCTTAAAAATACCAGGAGGACAAAATCATGGCTCATGAAATGAAGAAAATCAAAAAAGTACTGGTAGCCAATCGCGGCGAAATTGCGATACGCGTATTCCGCGCCTGTAAGGACTTGGGGCTAAACACCGTGGCAATATATGCGAAAGAGGATGCATTAAACCTGTTTCGTACAAAGGCAGACGCTTCCTATTTAATAGGCGAAAATCGCTCGCCGCTGGGGGCATACTTAGATATTCAAGGGATTATTCGTCTGGCGAAGGCAAAAAAAGTAGACGCAATCCACCCTGGCTATGGTTTCCTTTCCGAAAATGCGGGCTTTGCCAAAGCCTGTGAGGAAGCGGGCATTTTATTTATTGGCCCCGCATCCAATGTACTGGAAAAAATGGGTGACAAACTCAATGCGAAAGAAATCGCGCAAAAATGCAATGTACCAACCATTCCGGGTAGTGCCGACCCATTAGCAGGCATTGAAGATGCCGCAAACCGCGCCAATCAATATGGATACCCTGTTATTTTAAAAGCGGCGGCTGGCGGCGGTGGCCGTGGAATGCGCCGTGTCAATAATGAAGAAGAACTGAAAGCTGCTTTTCCGCTGGTGCAAAGTGAAGCGTTAAAATCCTTTGGTAACGGCGATATTTTCATGGAAAAATATTTGGTAGAGCCTAAGCATATTGAAATTCAAATTTTGGCAGATAAACATGGCAACGTCGTGCATTTGTACGAGCGTGACTGCTCGTTGCAGCGGCGGTATCAGAAGGTCATTGAAATTGCCCCTGCGGTTTCACTGCCCCAGCATGTGAAAGACGCACTGTATGCTGACGCAGTTAAAATTGCAAAGTCCGTGGACTATGTATCGGCAGGAACCGTTGAGTTTTTGGTGGACAAAGACAACAACCACTATTTTATAGAAATGAACCCGCGCATTCAGGTAGAGCATACCATCACAGAAATGATAACAGGCGTGGATATCGTTCAGGCGCAAATTTTGATTGCCGAAGGACATCGCTTAGACAGCCCAATGATTGAAATTCCCAGCCAAGAATCTGTACCGCTTTATGGATACGCGATACAAAGTCGTGTGACCACCGAAGATTCTGCAAATAATTTTTCACCCGACATTGGTAAAATTACCGTATACCGCACAACAGGCGGGCATGGTGTGCGTTTGGATGCGGGCAACGCGTTCCTTGGCGCGGAAATTTTGCCCTACTATGACAGCTTGCTTGTAAAAGTGTCGGCATTTGGGCGCAGTTTTGATGCGACGATTCGCCGTTCGTTGCGCGCGCTGAATGAAATGCGTATTCAGGGTGTCAAAACAAATATTCAGTTTTTGAATAATATCCTGCTGCACCCTAAATTTGCCCAAGGGGCTTGCAATACCACCTTCATTGATGACACCCCAAGCCTATACGAATTGCCGGAATCACGCGACCGTGATACTAAAATTTTGAATTATATCGCCACCCGTTCAATAGACCCAAAACGCGGCGAAAATCCACAGGGCATACCGCCGATTATTCCAACCGCACCAAGCAAACCTGGCCCTGGGTTAAAGCAGTTGCTTGACGAAAAAGGCCCCGATGCAGTAAAGGCATATTGTTTAAACGCGAAAAAACTGCTGATTTCCGACTCCACCTTGCGTGACGCACACCAGTCTTTATTAGCCACCCGTGTGCGCACAAAGGATATGACTGCCATTGCAAAATACATGTCATACGCGCTAAAAGACGCGTTCGCGTTAGAAATGTGGGGCGGCGCAACATTCGATGTGGCGTATCGCTTCCTGAATGAATCACCTTGGGAACGCTTGCAGCAACTGCGCGATAAAATCCCCAATATTCCATTTATGATGCTGTTGCGTGGCGCAAACGCCGTAGGCTACACCAGCTACCCCGACAATGTGATTCGCGAATTTATTAAAGAAGCGGCAACGTCGGGCATTGATGTGTTCCGTATTTTTGACTCGTTAAACTGGCTGCCAAATATGGAATTGTCCATTGAGGAAGTCATTAGGCAAAATAAAATTGCGGAGGGTTATATCTGCTATACAGGCGATATTTCAGACCCAAGCCGCGATAAATACAACCTGCAATACTATGTAAACATGGCAAAAGAACTAGAACGCCGTGGGGTACACATCTTAGGCATCAAGGATATGTCAGGCTTGCTGAAACCCTATGCCGCCCATAAATTAGTCAGCACATTGAAAAATGAAGTGGGCTTACCCATCCACTTACACACCCACGATACCAGCGGAAACGGCGTGGCAATGCTAATGAAAGCCGCCGAAGCGGGGGTGGATATCGTTGACACAGCCATTGCGTCGTTGTCATCACTAACCAGCCAGCCCTCGATGAACGCCATTGTCACAGCATTTGAAGGACATGACCGCGACACAGGTCTGGTGGATGATGATTTGCTGCCCATTTCCGAATACTGGGATACGGCACGTAAATTTTACGCTGCATATGAAGAAGGGCTATCTTCACCAGCCACAGAAATTTACAAATTTGAAATGCCTGGTGGGCAGTATACCAACCTGAAAGCCCAGGTGGAAAGCGTTGGTTTAGGCCGCCGTTGGGCAGAAGTCCGCGATAAGTACAGTGAAGTCAACAAAATGCTGGGCGATATTGTAAAAGTCACACCATCTTCTAAAATGGTGGGCGACTTTGCTATTTTCATGGTGCAAAACGAACTCACCGCCGACAATATCGTACAGCGCGGCGAAAGCTTGGCGTTCCCCGATTCTGTAGTCAGCTACTTTGAAGGCAGAATGGGGCAGCCCCAAGGCGGATTCCCCAAGGATATCCAAGCCGTTGTGCTCAAGGGCAAAACCCCAATCACAGGCCGCCCGGGCGAACATCTTGAATCAACCGACTTTAACGCAATGAAAAATAAAATGAAAGCATTCTGCCCAGAGCCCAATGGGCAAGATGTGGTGTCTTACTGCTTGTATCCCAAAGTGGTTGAAGACTTTTTCAAGCATAAAACAGAATTTTCCGACCTTTCCACGATGGACACCCCCGTATTCTTCAACGGTCTTGCCCCAGGGGAAACCACCGAAGTGGAAATTGAAGAAGGTAAAGTACTGCTCATCAAACTCATTCACATCAGCGAACCTGACGAAGAAAGCAAACGCACTGTGGAATTTGAACTGAATGGGGTAAAACGGGAAGTGCATGTGGTGGATACCTATGAAGCAAATATCCAAGCCAAAGCAGGCGCACCCCTTGCGCAAATCGCTGACCCAAGCAATCCCAATGATATTGGTGCAACATTGCCGGGTATGATTAGCAAAGTCATGGTCAAATCAGGTGACAGCGTTAAAAAGAATGACGTGGTTGCCATCATCGAAGCCATGAAAATGGAAACAACGATTTTAAGCAAAGCCGCAGGTGTTGTGACAGAGGTGTTTGTGAAGGAAGGACAGTCGGTTAAGGCTGGGGAATTGATGATGAGAATGGGGTAAGTGCGGAATAAATCGTGTTTAAAAAACGCTTCAACTTCTTGCATTTTGCAAGAAGTTGAAGCATTTTTTTATGCTGCAAGAAACCGCTTTACGGTAATAGACAAGCTTTGTGACATTTTCGCGTTTTTAATGTATTATTATGGCGATGAATATTGTGCTCACGAGTTTGACGGGTGGAGGTAAGCCATCATAGATATTAAGCATTTAGAATATTTTGTGGAAATTGTGCATTCCAAATGCAACCTGTCTGCGGCATCTAAAAGATTGAACATCTCGCAGCCAGCACTGAGTGCAATCATCCGCAACTTTGAAAGAGGAGAAAATATCCAGCTATTTGAACGCTATAACGGACGGCTTCAAAACCTGACACCCAGTGGCGAGATTTTTTATGAACATGCGCTGATACTACTTTCTGGCTATGCAAATATGCTGAATGAAGTACGGGAAAGCTCTGTGCGGTTTAAAGGTAAAATTCGTATTGGCATACCGCCGCTGGTGCTTAGTGTGTTTTTTAGCGATATTCTCCCCAAAATGATAATAGAAAACCCCGATATCGAATTTGAACTGATTGAACAAGGCGCATTCGAACTGCGAAAACTTTTGATTGCAAAAAATCTGGACTTTGCTGTGCTTTTACAACATATGGACATAATCCCCGGCGCAACAAACAGATATTTGCTTCATGAAAGTGAACTTTCTGCATTTATGAACGCCGACAACCTGTTAGCCGAAAATGAAAAAATACGATGGAATCAACTGAACAATCACCCTGTAGCCATTTTCCAAGAATCATTTATGATTCATCACCTTTTAATGGATCAATTTAGCTTACAAAATGTTTACCCCAAAGTTTCATTGATGTCAGCCAATTGGGATTTTCTGTTTTTTTCAACGAGAAACAGTGACATGATAACGATTCTTCCTTCGCCTATCAGCACATTGCTAAATGTGCCCAATGTAGTAGAAAGACGTTTTCATGACCCAATTCCATGGAAAGTCACGTTGCATCAGCCTAAAAAAAGCAGATATAATCATATTGAAAAGTATGTGCTGAAATTAATAATGAAGCACTTTGAAGCCGCTAAGGCAGAAACATCAGCAACACACTAGCCGCCGCACCTACAAATATAAGATGTATGAGTAAGAATCCCATGATATCTTTGGCGTTCAACCCAGCGATTGCAAGCGCGGGCAATGCCCAAAACGGTTGCAGCATATTGGTCCATACATCGCCCCATGCATATGCCATGACTATTCTTTCCATGCTTGCGCCAAGCTCGTAAGCGGCAGGCAGCATGATTGGAGCCTGAATAACCCATTGTCCGCCGCCAGACGGTACAAACATGTTAAGCAATCCCGCTGAAAGGAATGTAAACATGGGCAATGTGGTAGCCGTAGAGATGTTTACAAAACCATCTGACATAATATTCGCTAAAGATATCCCGCTTGCGCCAACACCAACAATCATGCCCGAGATGCCAGCATAGAATGGGAACTGAATAATGATGCCGCCAGCACCACGTACCGCAGTGGCCACCGCGCCCAAAAAACGCGCAGGCGTACCGTGCAAAATAATGCCAGCAATAAGGAAGATGAAATTGACAATGTTTAAGTCAAGGTTGAAACCTGTATTGATGAAGTGCATCACGATGACGGTTATACCCATTAAACCGACTACATAAGAAACAACTGCGCTGTTTTCCAACTTTTCGGCTGGGGTCATTTCTGACTTGGGCTTTGTGGCTGTAACCACTGCCGCATCATCCAGTTTGGAAGGGTCAATTAAAACCACATCTTTTTCATTTTTAGGAAGCATGGCACGGTTGATAAACGGAATGGTTGCCAGAAAGAATAGCAGCATAATAATATTAAACGGTGCAAACAGCGTGGTTGCTGTAGACATAGGGCCGCTTAAAACACCGCCAGAAATGGCTTCAAAGTTTGTGGTGGCAGAAGCCATCATTAGCCCGGCAGAGCTGGAAAGGCCACCATGCCAGAACAAAAACGCGGAATATGAAGACGCAATCAATAACCTGTAGTCACATTTAAGCTCGCCGCGTTTTGCAATTTCCTTGGCAAACAACGCCCCAAGCACCAAACCAAAACCCCAGTTTATCCAGCTGCCAACAGCCGCTACAACGGTGACAAGCACAATGGCCGTGCCAGCATTCCTAGGAATGGAGGCAAGGTATACCAATGTTTTTTTGAAAATAGGGGCTTGTGCCAATGTATGCCCTGTCACCAGAATAAGCACCATTTGCATAGAGAATGTCAACAAGCCCCAAAAGCCGCTGCCCCAATGCCCCACCATTTGTACGGGCGTTTGCCGTGTAAGAATAATGCCCATGGCAAATGTAATAAATGTAAGTACTATCGCAAATAAAAATGGATCAGGAAGCCACCGTTGGACTAGCTTAACAGAGGCCATTGTAAATTTTTGAAACATAAAAACCTCCCTTTATTTCAATCCGTCGGCAATAGTCAGTTCTGCTTCAGTGGCATTCAGTACATCTTCTAAAGTAAAGCCTTCGCCTATTTCTTTGAGCAGAAGCCCATTTTCTGTGCATTCAATGACAGCCATTTCTGTAACAATCAAGTCAACGGCTTTTTGGGCGGTGAGTGGCAAATTACAGCGTTGTAAAATTTTTGCCGCGCCTTTTGCGGTATGTTCCATCGCGACGATGACTTTTTTCGCACCGGTTAATAAATCCATTGCGCCGCCCATGCCTGGTACAAGTTTGCCTGGAATCATGTAATTGGCGATATTGCCTTCCTGGTCTACTTGCAACGCGCCAAGCACAGTCACGTCCAAATGGCCGCCGCGAATGATTCCAAAAGAAGTGGCACTGTCAAAGAAGCATCCGCCAGGTTGAATTGTGACCGGTTGACCGCCGGCGTTTACGATGGTGGGATCTGTGACTGTTTCAGGTGCTGGGCCAAGTCCGACAAATCCGTTTTCAGAGTGCAGCATGACATTGACGCCTTCGGGAATATAGTTTGTCACTCGGGTAGGCAATCCTATGCCCAGGTTTACGAGGGTTCCGTCCTCCAGTTCTTGTGCTACGCGTTTTGCTATATTATTTTGCAATTGGTCCTTATCCATTGAGAATCATCCTTCCTATTCAACGATATGATTTACAAACACACCAGGGGTCATTACTGTATTGGGGTCAATTGTACCCGCTTCAACAAGTTCGCCAGTTTCAACAATGGTTATCTTGGCGGCACATGCCATCACATGGTTAAAGTTATTTTCCGAACCTTTGTAAACCATATTGCCATTTTTATCTGCCTTGTTTGCATAAAGCAGCGCAACATCCGCAAAAAGCGGTTTTTCAAGCAAGTAATCTCTGCCGTCCACAGTGATGACTGTTTTGCCTTCGGCAACCAGTGTACCCATGCCTGTTTGAGTAAGCACACCGCCAAGCCCATATCCCGCCGCGCGGATACATTCAGCCAAAGTGCCTTGAGGTACCAGGCAAACCTCTGTTTCACCTGCCGACATTTGCCGTCCTGTTTCTTTGTTTAACCCAACATGGGAAGCGATTATCTTTTTGAATTGCTTATTCACCACCAGTTTGCCTACGCCTTTATCCGCAAGACCAGAGTCATTGCAGATGAGTGTTAAATCTTTTTTGCCCGATGCGGCAAGTGCGTCCAATATTTTTAGTGGCGAACCATTACACATAAAGCCGCCTACCATGATGGTGTCACCATCTTTGACCAGTGAAATGGCCTTTTCTATAGAAATTATTTTATCCATTGCCATTATTCCTCCCTTGATACTACCATTGATATGCCTTGACCGCCGCCGACACAAAGTGTGGCTAAACCATTTTTCGCGCCGCGTTTATGCATTTCATGTATCAGTGTAACAAGTACGCGTGCGCCACTTGCGCCAATGGGATGGCCAAGCGCAATGGCACCGCCGTTTACGTTGACGATTGCGGGGTCAAATCCAAGCACGTCACCGATGCTTAATGCCTGTACTGCAAAGGCTTCATTGGCTTCAATTAAGTCTAAATCAGCGATTGCAAGCCCTGCTTTTTTCAGCACCTTTTGTGTCGCTGGAATTGGGCCTGTGCCCATGATTTCTGGTGCGACGCCTGCGGTTGCAGTGGCTTTAATGGTGACTAAGGGTTTAAGCCCAAGTGCCGCGGCCTTTTCCTTGCTCATGAGTACCAATGCGGCGGCACCATCGTTTATACCAGATGCGTTTGCGGCAGTCACTGTACCGTCCTTGTCAAATGCCGGGCGCAGCTTTGCCATGCCTTCTATGGTCGCGCCTTTGCGTGGGTACTCGTCAGTATTTACCACAATAGGGTCGCCTTTGCGCTGTGGAATGGATACAGGCACAATTTCATCAACAAATCGGCCTGCCGCTATTGCCGCCTCAGCTTTGTTTTGGCTGGATACGGCAAACTGGTCTTGACGTTCGCGGGATATCTCATACCGCTTGGCAATATTTTCGGCGGTAATGCCCATGTGATAGCCATTGAAAATATCGGTTAGCCCGTCATGAACCATGGAGTCAATCAGCTTGCCATCACCCATGCGCTGTCCGTATCTGGCGTCTTTTAGCAAATACGGTGCTTGGCTCATGTTTTCGGTGCCGCCGCACAATACGATATCCGTGTCACCAGCCGCAATGGACATGGCTGCCATTTGCACAGCCTTTAAACCAGAACCACATACCTTGTCTATCACATATGAGGGTACCTCCACTGGAATGCCCGCTCCAACTGAAATTTGGCGTGCCACATTTTGCCCCATTCCAGCGGAAAGTACATTGCCAAAAACGACTTCGTCCACTTGATCGGGCTTTAACCCCACTTTCTCTAACGCACCTTTTGCGGCGGCTACGCCAAGTTTTACGGCAGAAACATCCTTGAATGCCCCTCCAAATGAACCGATGGCTGTCCGCACCGCGGATACGATTACAACTTCTTTCAAGATAATTGCCCCTCTCACTGAGTATTTTGTGCATTATTTTATGTACGGGGCAAGATTTTGTCTAATACAGGATTTTTATACAATGTATATCAAAATTTTATATGATTGAATGTGTATATGTACAAATCATTCATGGGCGATTTTATTGGCAGAACAAAGCAATATCCTATAACATAAAAAAATGCCCTGTTTTTTAACAAGGCAATCCTTTTTTACGTTCATTCAAACATCTTCCTTTTTAATAGGGGCTTCACCCCTAAATATGATTAAAGCTTACCTAACTCCTCAACAAGCAACAAATCTTTAACACGTATATAAGTGCCCTTCATCCCCAGCGAGCGCGTTTCAATAAACCCCGCACCTTCAAGCTTACGCAAAGCCCCAGTAACAATAGACCGTGTAAAGCCCAACTTATCCGCAATATTACCTGCAACAAGTAAGCCTTCAACCTGCCCCGCCGAAGCGTCTGAACCATCAAGCAATGCTTTCATCACATGTGTAGCCGCTTCAAGCTCTGAAAAACTCAACGTGTTTATCACAGAACGGACAGACTCCATACGCCGCTTTTTATCGGCAGCATTTTGTCCGTCTCTACTTTTGAGCAACACAATACAAACCGATAATGCCACCTTCACAGCCAAGATTTCTGCTTCGTCAAAATCGCGGGCATCACGGTACAAAACAAGCATACCTTGCGATGTTTTAAAATGTCTATGCAGACAATCTAAATGCAAAAGTTCTAAAACAACTTCTTTGGTATCATTTAAAAGCGTCACCGAAGCACAAATATGTAACCGCAACAAATCACACACCTTCTCAAGGTATGCACTTTCATCTGCGGCCTGCAACAACTGATTCACCTGATTAACAAAAAGCGTAATATCCATTTAACCCTCTAATAAGCCAAATTAACAATTTCCTGAATCAAATACATCCGGTCATCCAACTCCGCAATCCTATCCGCGCAGTCAATTAAATCGCGGGATATGTGATGAGGCATTTGATTATCATATTTGTAGCGCACCTTGTGCTCTAGCGTTGCCCAAAAATCCATAGCCTGGGTGCGAATTTGCACCTCAACTGGCAAATACTCGGTCTTGTCTGTGAGGTGTATCGGCACCCGCATGATTAAATGATGACTGCGGTACCCGCTGGGCTTTGGGTTGGTGATATAATTCTTCTCTTCAATCATTTCTAAATCGGGCTGGCGTTTGAATACATCTGCAATATCAGAAATATCTTTGGCGTATGAACATATGCACCTAAGCCCCGCGACATCAAATAAATGAGAACGCGCACTTTCTGCCGTTAATTGAAACCCGCGCCTATGCAGTTTTTCAGCAATACTCTCGGGCGTTTTCAACCGCGTTTTCACATGCTCGATAGGATTGTATGACTGCATGTTGTTATAGTCTTCCTGCAATGTGTCAACCCGCATTTCCATATTCTTTAATACACAGCGATACAGTACCAAATGGTCTTTTAATTTTGCAAACTCTTCTGATGAAAATAAAACAGACAAAAATATCCCCTCACTTCCTGGGCAAACTCATCGTAAGTATAGCCCCTTTTTTTTCACTATTCCCTGCGGTTGCCGTGCCTTTATGCTGCTCGGCGATAGACCGCACAATGGCCAGGCCTATGCCCGTAAGCCCATTTTTTCCTTTATAAAACCGCTCAAAAACATGGGGCAATGCCTCTGCTTCAAAGCCTGGCCCATCGTCAAGTACACGCACAATCGCCCGGCTGCCAATGGCATAGCATTCCACAACAATTTTACTTTCTGCATAACGCACCGCATTGGTGATTAAATTGTCAATAGCCCGTTCAATATAAGACACAACACATGAAATCATAACAGGCTTTTCGTCGGTTTCAAATTTAATCGTGACATTTTTGTTATCAGCCATTTGTTTCTGGTTTTTAATACGGTCTTCCACAATGCGGCTTAAATTAGCCATTGTCATTTTGGGGCTGGCAAGGCTGTCTATCCGCGACACATACAGTATATCATCCACCATGTTTGATAACTTATCCGCCGCGTCAATAATCGTCTCCGCCGCTTCAATCGGCGGCATTATTTCGTATTTTATGCCCTCCGCATAACTTTTGACCGACATCAGCGGTGTGCGCAATTCATGTGAAACATTTTGAAAAAACGTGCGCTGCTCGTTATCATAACTGGCCAACTGTTTTGCCGCATAGTTAAGGCTCTGGTTTAGCTCTTCAAATTCTTCATTGGTAAATATAATTGTGTTTTGCGAAAAATCCCCTTTACCAATGCGCCGCGCAAAACCGCTTAAAATATGCAGCGGCTTAGCCAACGAATTAGCCAAAAATGTAGTAATACCAATAGACATAAACCATATAAGCCCAACCAAAACAATAAGCATCCTGTTTATGCCATTAGCAAAATGCACTAAATCCGTTACATCTAAGTAAAAAACCGCGTAAATCCCATCAAGCCCAGGCACAATTGATATATAGTATATTTGATTGTCGACCCTAAGCCGCTCTTGATTAATATGAGTGAGACTAATATTTTGACTGGCCAATGTTTCTGCAACAAGAATATCTTCTTCTAATACAATCAAATTGCGAATCGTATAATCGCTACCGATTTGAAAAACATGTACATGGCGGTAAAAAAAATGCTGCCCTCCACCAAAAAAACGCATAACCGTGTTACCCTGTTGCCGAATAATGATGCCATGCTCATGAAACGTACGTGATTCTAGCAGCGCATCATACGCACTGCTTCTAATGTACTGATTAACGGTAACATTAAAAACCAGCCCAATGGACACAAACGCTAGAAACAACAGTAGAGAAAACACAGTCAATATACGCGCACGAAAATTTCCAATCAATTTTTGGAAAAAAATCATGACTTTTTAGCCTCGGCGTTTTCGTAAGCTACACGCTCGTATTCAATGCGGCGGAAAATGGCCTTGACGCGCATGACCAAATTCATTGGACTCACAGGCTTTGTAAAAAAGTCGTCGCTGCCCAGGTCAAGCCCTGTTTGATAATCTAAGTCGCTGTCTCTGGCCGTCAGCATGATGATGGGCACAATGCTTTTTGTACGGATTTCTTTCAACACGCCAAAACCATTGTGTTTACCAGGCATCATCACATCTAAAATAACCATGTGAGACGGATTTTTTTCAAACGCCGCAAGCAATGCGTCCCCAGTTTCAAACGCTTTTACAATAAAATCTGCACTTTCCAAAAATGTTTTGATTGCTTCGCGTATGCTGTAATCATCGTCGGCGATGTAAATTAGCTTTTTATCTGTTTTATCACTCATTGGTATGCTCATTTCTTATGATTTTGTCTTTAGTTTGCATTATAGCAGAAAAAAGACCCAGGCAAAAGCCCAGGTCAAAACCGGAAGTTTCGCTCCTTCAGAAGCGCCGCACTTCCAAGCGGCTTTTTCAGAGGAGGCAAATGAGGGAGTTGTCTACATAATAGAACGTACAACTAGTGGAAGTGCTAGTTTTTCTGCCAACAGGTTGCAGTTTTTTATACGCTCTGGGGTGAGGACATCCACCACGGTGAGTGTGACTTTGGTGTATTGCTTCGCCGCTTTGACGAATTCCAGCATGGCATCATAAGCGGAAAGTCCAAACCGTGGGTTCGTTACACGAATATATTCATCTGCATCGTCGGCGTTTAGGCTGACTGATACAGAATCCACAAGGGATAATTGGCTAATATTAAATGCCGAATCGATTAACCAAACCAGGCCATTTGTGTTGATACGAATCGGCATATTCGGAAGGGCGTTTTTAATCATTTTGCAGATTTCAATCACATCGTCGGCGCGTTCCATCGGTTCGCCGTATCCGCAAAATACGATTTCATCAATTTGACCTAAGTCCTGTCTGCTTTCAAAAGCAGATTGTATTTCATCTATAGTGGGTTCGCGTTCCAGCCAAAGGCTTTCAGCATCCCCTACACTGTCAGAAAAATTTCTGATGCAAAAAATACAGGCGCATGGGCAAGCATTGGTGATGTTTATATATAATTTTTGCCCAAGTCGATAGAAAATAGTCATCTTGTTTCCTTTACCAATGGGAAGCCGTATTAAATGCTTCCAAAACAGACCGCTGGTGGTCAGCCTCGTGGCCGAGACTGCGATTATGTGTAAGCGAACCTTGGAAATGAATGCAAATATGCCCATTCATGTTATTGCCTCGGTTTATCGCGCCGCCATGTGGCATTCCATTAATGGAAGCGGCAAGCGTACGCCCATTTGCCACAATGATAATCGGGCGCGTACTCCATTCCCAATTGCCAAAAGTAGAGCGGAAAATTTCAGTATCTTCCGGCGATGCGGGAAATACATCGGCATGGCTGCCATGTGAAAAACTAATCAGTTGATAACTCATCCTTGTGCGCACATCAATGACTGTAAACGGTACATTTTGCGGCAAAACATAACGCGCTTCGCTCCATTGTAACAGTTCAACTGTACCCGGTGCTGCATGTTGCCCCGGTGGGGGAAGCTGCATTAGAAATTCGGCATACATATATCCGGCTTGTCCATCATAGTTTACCCGATACCATTCGCCATCGCGGAAGTCGGTAATCTCAACACGTCGCCCAGGTTGCACTAAGGTGATACGGTCGCCGCTGGTGCAGGGTGTTGGGCGAAGATTGAGCGGCGCGGTCGTGACATAAGTCGTCGGGCGGTCGGCAGGTATATATGCGTCATTTGTATCATTTACGGTATCATTAGCATAAATGTTTATTGGTGCCAGAAGTATTATAAATATCATGCAAATCATAGAGACTTTTTTTAACATATGTATTCCCCTTTTTTATTACAATGTTTTCACAACTCGTTCTTTGTTTCGACATTATTTTAATAGTTTGTTAATAATTTGTCAATATCTTTTTTGGAAAAAATTAAAATAAAAAAAGCCCCTATTTTGCAAATAGTGCTTAACATAGGAATGCAAATAAAAAATAAAGAATTATTATTTTCTACCCATCATTGGCTGGAACGCCGCCATGTTACGGCATCAGATGAGTTTAAGGAAATAGAACGCATGAGGTCTAAGGCGCGGCATGATGAGGCACAGGCGTTATATAGTGCAGAAATGCGTGGAGAAGAACGAGCCAATACTAAGTGGCAAGGAGTAGCTACCGAAAACATGCAGCTTAGTACAGAAAACGAAGAACTCCGCTTACAGCTTGCTAAAAAATAAATAATCAACAGCAAAACAACCAACAAAGCCCATATAAGTAGGGATTTACAACTCCTTACGTATATGGGCTTTTTTCGATTTCAAAAACAGTGCTTGATAACAAAATGCGGGTGTGACTCATGGTCTATGACTGGGATATTGTCAATTCGTCTGCAAGGCGTTTTCCTATTTCGTGTGCCTGTTCCGGCGTACTCTCTCCCGGCTCAAATGACTGTATTAAATGATGTGCGAGGTTATTTTCTTTTTCCCGTGCATTGGATAGGGTTATATTAAATTCTTCATAGGCGGTTTCATAGCCACAACCATTTACGGGTTATGACGTTCTAAAAACCGTTGAAAAATATTATTTGCTCGGTAAATGTATTACAAAAGACGTGCCTACTCCTATTATACTTGTGGCTTGAATCTGCCCCCCATGTTCCTTTGCTATCCATTTTGCAATAGAAAGCCCCAGCCCAGCACCGTCTTGGTTTAGCGTCTTTGTCTTTGACACACGATAAAAACGGTCAAATATTTTGTTAAGATGTTCAGCTTCAATTCCATGCCCGGTATCTGAAACAGTAATTATTATTTCTTTTTCATCTCGGGCTAAATCAACCGTTACTGTGCCAGAATCTGTATAGTGCAAAGCATTGTCTAAAAGAATGACTAAAAGCTGTTTTATTCGTTTCCTATCGCCGTGGTAAGCGACTTGATTATTCACAACTACATTGAGTTCAATATTTTTCTCGCTTGCTATTGGTTCAAAGGGCAAGATAGTTTCTGAAACAGCTTCATCAAGCATAAATATTTCTTTTTCAAGCATTGGCTGGTCTGTATCTGCACGGGATAATGTTAGCAAATCTTCCACCAGCTTCGCCATACGCATATTTTCCGCTTCAATATTTTTCAGCCATTTCATTTGGCTTTCTACTGTTTCATCCGGGCTGTCCATCACTAAATCTAAATTAGTTTGGATTACGGTTATTGGAGTACGCAATTCATGTGAAGCGTCAGCGGTAAAATCAAGTTGCTTTTGCCAAGCTGCTTGTATCGGGCGTATAGCTATTTTCGACAAGATAAGGCTGCCAATATACACCATGGTGACAACAAGCACTATTGTTGCTACATGCCTATACACGGCTATCTCATTGTTTGGCGAACCCAAGAACATAGATAACCCAATAATAACAGCGATACTGCTAATTACCAGTATGTTAAAAAATATAAATCGTTTTCTAAGGCTTTTTATCATGTCTGTATCTCCTTTAAGCTATACCCTACACCTCTGACCGTGTTAATGGCAACGCCGCTTTTTTCAAAGTCAATTTTTTTGCGAAGATAGAAAATGTAGAGTTCAACGTTTTTTATCTCTACTTCTTTATCAAAGCCCCAAATCCTATCTAGTATCTGTTCCTTTGTTAATACTTGCCCTTGATTACGCATAAGCAATTCCAATAGCTGCGCTTCGGTTGTAGTTAGTTTTATTTTCTCTACACCTACTGAAACTTCACAAGAGCGAATATCCAAGCTCAAGTCCGCAATTTGTAGCGTGTCGCTTGCTTGCAGATTTTCCGAACGGCGAGAAAGGGCGCGCACTCTTGCCAACAATTCATCTTTAGAAAAGGGCTTAATAAGATAATCGTCTGCCCCTGCGTCTAAACCCTCTACACGGTTAGATATGGTGTCTTTAGCCGTAAGAAGAATAACAGGTGTTGCTATCTGTTGTTTGCGTAAATATTTTAAGATTTCAACGCCCTCAATGCTTGGCAAGTTTCTGTCTAAAATAATCACCCCATAAATGCCTGTTTCAGCCATATCTTGCCCAACAGCACCATCATGTGCAACATCAACAATAAAGCCCTGCTTTTTTAGTATTTGCTCTAATGCTTCTGCAAGCCTTATTTCATCTTCAACAAGTAAAATCCTCAATTTGTTTTCTCCTTCCTTTATATAGTAGCTATAGAGTATCACTGTTTCCTTTGATTTACCTTTGAAAATAAACCCTGCTTCTTTCTCGGGTCTACTGGCTTTTGTGCGTCACTTGGAATAGCCCATACACGGCTAAAACGAACTGCTCCCTCTGTTTGGTAGCTAAATTTTCCCCATTACATTATATGCGGTTAAGCGTATGCTTTCAAAGAGAAAAAATTTATTTATGCTTCAAAGCTAATTCAAAGGATTGCATGAGATACTGTATTCATCAAAGCAAGCACCAAAATAAATCCAGTTTGAAGGTGGGTATCACATGAAAAAACGTAGTATTTTAATTTATGGCGCAGGAGCAATAGGTAGCATATATGCAGTTGTGCTATCAAACGCAGGATATGATGTTACTGTCTATGCCCGTTCTGCCCGTTTGCAAAGTTTACAGTCAAAAGGACTACTTTATGATGATAAAGGGACAGTAGAAAAAGCCTCTGTCACTATTGCAGACAAAGTGGAGGCAAACGATATATACGACTATATCTTTGTAACTGTCCGCTATGAGCAGATTGAAGCGGCTCTTTCAGAACTTGCAGATAACCAAAGCAAAAATATTGTTACGATGGTAAACACGCCAAACGGCTACGCCAAATGGGAAGACATCGTTGGCGTTGGCAGAATTATTCCTGCTTTTGCAGGTGCAGGTGGTCGAATAGATAATGGCATTCTGTATTATCAGCTTACCCCTAAAATCATTCAGCCGACAACCTTTGGCGAGATTAGCGGAAAGAGTACCGAGAGAATAAAGGATTTAGCAAAAATATTCAAAACAAGCAAAGTACCATGTAGCTTATCAAAAAACATGGAGGCTTGGCAAAAGACACATCTTGCAATGGTTGTTCCATTGGCAAAGGGCATTTATCATGACGGCGGCGATAACTATACAACCTCAAAAAACAAAAAAGCACTCCGCATGATGAGCGTGATGCTGAGAGATAATTTCCAAGCATTAAGAAAAATCAATGTTCCTATTACGCCGTCAAAGTTAAACATATTTTGGATGTGTCCATTATGGATTATGGATTTGTCCTTACGGCTTATGTATAACACAAAGTTTGCAGAAACGGTGATTTATTCTCATGCCCATATCGCAAAAGATGAAATGCTTCTGCTGGGTAAACACTTTGATAAGTTAGTCCACTAAAATTTAGTTTTAGTTTTCAAACCTAATTCAAAGGATTGCATGAGATACTGACGACAACAAAAACAAACACTTGGAGGTAAAACATGATTCAGTTTAAAAACGTAAGCAAGATTTACCGTACAGGCACAAATGATTATCCTGTACTCCGCAATGTTTCCATCAATATTGAGAAAGGCGAGTATGTACTAATTACAGGCAAGTCGGGAAGTGGAAAGTCAACGCTTCTAAATATCCTTACAGGCGTTGACGGTGCAACTTCGGGCGAGGTTGTAGTCAGTGGTACAGACATTCTTCAATTCAATGAAGCTCAAATGACAAAATGGCGTGGTGAAAACTTAGGAATCATATTTCAGTTCTTTCAACTGATACCAACGCTGTCTGTACTAGAAAATTTACTGCTGCCTATGGATTTAATGGATAAGATACCAAAGCAAAGCAGAACAAAAAAAGCAAAAGAGTTGTTGGCTATGGTAGGGCTAACCGGGCATGAGGATAAAATGCCGTCTACGCTCTCCGGCGGTGAACAACAGCGTGTCGCTATTGCTAGGTCGCTTGCTAACGACGTTGACCTAATAATCGCCGATGAACCTACAGGCAATCTGGACAGCAAGAACGCAGACATGGTTTTCGACATACTTGAAAAGCTGAACAAGAGCGGCAAAACAATCATTATGGTTACACATGAGAAAGACATCATGCAGGGCGCAAGTCGTAAAATCGTTGTAAAAGATGGCATTATCAAAGAGGATTATCAATTGAAAGGGGTTTGTTAATATGAACAAGTCGAAAAATAAGAATATATTAGGTGCAGTTAATTATAAAGCCAAGAAAATGTTGCCTATAGTTGCAGCCGTTATAGTAGGCATGAGCGTTAATACGCCTGTATTTGCCAGTGAAGCTATACCAAGCAAAAACAATGCTGTTTACAGTATCACAGTTAACGAAGCTGTAACCGAAAGAGGATTCAGGCACGGAAGAACTACCGACAGCAACCGAACAGTCAGAGAATCTAATAGGCGCACAGAAAGTTTACATCGGACTGAGAATGGCGAGGGCAGAGAGAGCCGCCAATGGTCGCACAGGAGTTCAGAAAGTCATGAAGCTAACGAAGTTGTAACCGAAAGAAGATTCAGACACAGAGAAACTACCGACAGTGACCGAACATTCAGGGAATCTAATAGGCGCACAGAAAGCTCACGTAGGGCTGAACGCCACGAGAATAGAGAGAACCATCAATGGTCACATAGGAGTTCAGAAAGTCATGAACATCGTCATGCGCATGGGCGGGGATAAAATCGTAAAAGAGCAGTATAGCCGTTTCGTTTTGAAATAACTGCACAACTCATGATGTCTTTCTCATGCGTAACATATATATTGAAGAAATTTCAGCTTGAAAGGATTTGAATACAATGCCTAGGTTACTGAAAAAATCAATACGAGATTTGTTCAAGGATAAGCGCAGGGCAACTCTGTCCCTGCTTGCCATCCTCATTGGCACAATGACGTTTGCCATTGCCGCATTTTCATATGCTATTATCCCCCGTGAAATTATCAGTGTTTATGATGGTATAAACCCGGCTTCGGCTACTATCATCGTAAACAAGGTTGACGACATGCTAATAGAGCTTACAGAAAACTTTGAAGATATTGCGGTTTTTGAGCAAAGAGCTTTTTATACTTTGCGTGCCCAAGTCGGAGAAAACCAATGGATGCCCCTTGAGTTATATTCGGCAATCAATTTTGAAGCACTCCAAGTAAACAAAATTACGAGTGAGCAAGGCTCATTCCAGCCGGGCTTGGGTGAAATGTTGATTGAGCATGATGCGCTTGGGGTCGCAAGAGCCGGGATAGGCGATACGCTTACAATATCTTTGCCTAACGGCGATACAAGGGAACTCTCTATCACCGGAATCGTCGCAGATATGGCACCCCATCCGGCAAGCGTACACCGCACAATTTATGCCTATGTTTCTAACGAAACGCTGTTAGATTTGGGTTTTGTGAATAACAAAATTGAATTTATCGTCACGGGAGAGCGTTACGATAAGGAGCGTATTTTAGCAGTTAGCAACGAGTATATAAGGCTACTTGAACAAAACGGATATACGGTATTAAGCCTATATGTATCCGACACGCCGGGAGTCCGCATGTTTCTTGACACATATAGGTCGGCAATGATTTTGTTTCAGATATTTTCAGTTGTATCATTCTTGTTTGGGTGCATGATTATGAGCAGTCTAATATCTTCCATCATATCCGGGCAGACAAGACAAATAGGTATTCTAAAAGCCATTGGTGCAAGCACCGGAAAAATAACTGTTTCCTATATGGCGGCGTTTTTCTGTATGGTTTTATTTACGGCGGCAATCTCCATTATCTTATCGACATTGTTTACGGAAACTGTGGTTTCGGCGTTAATGGGGCTTGGTAACATGTACCCATCAGATACCTCTGTACCTTTGCATTTATATATTGTGTATGGTGTTTTGTCGTTGATTGTACCTATGGCTATCGCATATTTCCCCATACGCCGGGGCGTGAGTATATCTGTAAAAGATGCCTTAAACGATTATGGCTTAAATGCAGATGGACAGGTCATGAAACTTCCCGAGCCAAATTTTTTATCACGCCCAATTCTGCTGTCATTGCGCAATGCCATAAGACGCAGAAGACGCTTTTTACTCAATGTCGCTATCTTATCCATGACGGGAGCATTTTTTGTTATGGTACTTACCACAATGCTGTCTTTGCAAACAACGATTGCAGATAATTTGAACATGTGGAAATTTGATTATATGTTTTTAACCAATACCACTTTTACCGACGATGAATTATCGGAAATTGTTGAGGGTATCCCAAATGTGAGAAATCATGAGGACTGGGGAAGTAGCCGAGGTATGATTATGAACGATAACGGAGAGTTCACAAGCACGTACCGCCTCCTGTCCCCACCTGACAATAGTACGATGATTGAGCCGCAAATTCTTGAAGGCAGATGGATTAGCCCGCATGATACCAACCAAGTTGTTGTCGGTCATAGCTTTTTTGAAAACGAGCCAGACTACCAAGTCGGCGATACGCTGGCGGTGCAGATAGGCAATCAACTTCATGAATTTGTTATTGTCGGTTCAATAAGAGATTTTGGGCTGACAACCATCTACATGAATGAAAGCACATTTAACGAGCATGTACCATCAAGAAGCAGGATTAGCAATGTCAAATTAAGTCTTGACATGACCGGGCTGGCAAGACGAGTGTACAGAGATACGAATGCGGCATTGGAAGCGCAAGATATTTTGATTATGCAAACCATGAGCAAGTCTGATTTAAGTGCGATTGCCTCAGGACATTTTTCAGTAACGATACAAACATTTTTAATCGTTACATCCCTATTGGTGATTCTCTCCGGCTTTGGCTTGGCGGCAACCATGAATGCGCAGACTTCGGAACGGACAAAAGAAATTGGCATTATGAAAGCGATGGGCGCAGGCAAAAGACAAATTATGAGAATTGTAACCGCCGAAAGTATTTTTATCAGCCTGATAAGCTGGGGTGTTTCTCTTGTGATTGGCATACCGCTTGGGATTGCCGGTGTATATGTCTTTGGTAACATGGTTCTTGAAACGCCGCTTGAATTTAGTGCGGTATCGCTTTTGACCTCTTTTATTATTTGGCTTATCTTCACCCTTGCCATTGGGTATTTCGCAAGTAGGTCATGTGCGAAACGTGCGGCAAAAATGAGTGTTAAAAGCAGTTTAGCATTTGAATAAAATAAAAAATAAATAAAAAAAGGAGAAATATCAATGAAAATTCAAAACATCAACTTTAAGAACGCATTTATCGCATTATTTGTAATATTCCTTGTTTTTACAATCGTGTCAGTAGCAGTTGAGCTATCAGATGGTCGTTGGAACGATGCCGTTACCTATGAACAGTACCGGGCTGACACAAACCAAGGCAGAGCAAGATTTGGTGGACAAAGTGAACGTGATGGACGCTTTGGTCGTTCTGGTCATAGACACTCTGCCATAAGCGAAACTAACATTGAACAGACCGAAATCGCCAACACGCAAGTTACACCGCCCAGCAGTACAGGAGATAGGGTAATATACAGCGTCGCAAGGCATTATGTCCGTGTTACTTCGTCTGACTTTGGCGTACTAACTCTTTTGGGTAGTTTACTCCAAGTTGCATTGGTGGTGCTTCTCACTTTATGGGTCTATACGGATAGCAAAAAGCGTGAGCGAAATACACTTTTTTGGACAGGGTTTACTTTGGTTACTTACGGAATTGGCTGGGTTATCTATATGATTATGCGTGAGCGCAGAAAGGGTGATGTAAAATTGGTCGCAAATTAACAGCTATAGAAAATTTGTTACTATGTCCTATATGTAACAACAAAACCCGGACAAAAGTACAGCACGACACGATACTTATAAGTTTTCCTTTGTTCTGCCCGAAGTGCAAACAAGAAACTCTAATAAATGTTCAGAAACGGAGCATAACCGTTATCAAAGAGCCAGACGCTTAGACGCAGAGCCGATAACTCGTGAGGAAATCACCGTTATTGGCTCTTTTGTTTGCCTATAACTTTATCGGTGCATTTGATTTTGAAACGGCAACAGGCCAAAGCAAAACCAAGCAAGAGCAAAAAGAAACGGCGTAGCTTATGCCACGCCGTCCACATCTTAGAAACTTTTCTTACGTCAGCCTATCATATTGGATGAAGTCTTTTTTGAATATTATTCAGCCAGTATAAGCACCGTGCGTTCTACATTGACCAACTCTGCACGTCTTAGACTCATCAATTGCCCAATAGTTTGGTCAAAGGGGTCTGATGATATAAACAGTGTGGCAACATGATCAATAATGTCTGCGTCTGTCAATTCGCAGGGTTCGGGAATGCGAACCAGCCTTGTTTTGTCTAACGCGGTGTTGAATGTGATATCACAAAATTTGCGTGAATTCATGGTTTCACCTCCTTTGTTTTTTATTTTTGTTTTTAGCCCGCCAGTTCAAATTCTTCAACTTTAAGAATTTGCGTTGCTTCGTCTTCTTGAAAAGCATTTAAGCCCACTGCCAATTGGTACAGTTCGTGGTTTGTAGCATGAGCTACAAATTGACGAAAAGTAAACTGGCCTGGATTGTACCTAAGTACAAGGCTGCTTCCTGTTTTTGTAAGCATTGTATGACCTCCTTTTTGATTTTTTAGTGAATGTTTCGTTTTATACGTTTGATACGATGCTGGTGCGCTGGGTGCTGATGATTTCTGCTGCATGAACAGAAACTGGCATACCATTCGTTGTTGCCACTATGCCCGAGCCGATGATTTGCTCCATTGCGGCACGTGCGTCTATAGCAGTTTTGCTTACGTTGGCACGCGGAATGGACAGCCTGGCAATTTCGCTGGTGTCGGAATGGAATTTTAGAATTGCGCGATTTGATGCGGTCATGTTGTACCTCCTTCTTTTTAAAATGGGTGTGTGTTTTTACTCTTCAACCAACTCAGTAGTAATGGTAAAGAGTGCGCCAGATACTGGTAAAGTTGTCACCAGCATCACGGCTTGTCTTAGCGCGCTTGCGTCGCCTGCCGCTAATGTTGGCCGAATGCGATTAAAAGTTTTGATTACTTTTCGCTCTGGGTCTGTAATGCGCAATCGACTGTTTACATGTTTGCTTGCTACGTTCATATGTTCACCTCCTTTGCGTTGTTTTTCAAAACTGACAGATAGTGTTTTTGTTTTGCTGTTCCCCGTCGGCTTTGTGAGATAAGTATACTTCGTTTTGTGTAATTAGTCCTTATGACATATTCATGTAAGTTTGTCTGCTTTGAAATGACTTGAAAACCCACAAAAAAAGCGGCTTTCGCCGCTTGATTCGTGGGTTTACCAACTGATTTTTAGTGGTTCAATTTCTTCATTAAATATATTTCGCGCTGTTTTTTTAAAAATTTCTGTTGAACCGCTGACATAAAATTGATGCGTTGGTGGGGTGTCGCAACCGTTTAATTTGTTTGCCAGGCATGTTTTGGTGGCGGCTGCCGCTGATTCGGCCAGGTTTATAAATTGGATATCGCCTAGGATGTGTTTTAGCGTAGTGGTTAACAGTGGATAGTGTGTGCAGCCTAGAACAAGCGCGTCAATTTGCCCGCGTAAATCGGATAGATATGTTTGGGCTGCAAAATGTAGTATGGGGTTGTTTGGTTTGCCTGCCAGCCCTGCTTCTACCATGGACGCAAACAGCGGACACGCCCGCACATGTAAAACGGTGTTGGGTATTTCTTCTAATAATAGCCGCTCGAATAAGCCGCTTTTAATCGTTGCCGCTGTTGCAATGAGTCCAAACCTCAAATGGGGTTGGGCTTGCAAAAGCTTTAAACATGTCGCAACGCCTGGGCGCAAAACATCTACTAAGGGTAGGTCGGGGAATTCATCCTGCAACTTATCAAATGTATTTGCGCTGGATGTGCCACATGCAAGCACAACAGCTTTGACGTTTTTAGTCAGCAGAAACCGAATAATTTCCCTGCCATATGTCAACAGTGTTTCCGCGTCTTTTGCACCGTAGGGTACACGGGCGGTGTCGCCTACATATACAATGTTTTCGCTTGGCAGTAATCGGCGGATTTCTTTGGTCACTGTTAGCCCGCCAACACCAGAATCAAATATGCCTATTGGGTTATGCATCGGCTTGGCCTAGTGCTTGGCAAATAAGCCCTTCAATGAGTTCTTGGCGGGGGATTCCGCTGTTTTCCCACATTTTAGTGTACATGCTTATCGAGGTAAACCCAGGCACCGTGTTTATTTCGTTGAATATAATGCGACCATCTTCTGTGATGAAAAAGTCAACACGTGACAGTCCGCGTCCGTCGATGGCGCGGTATAGAAGCAGGGCGTATGCCTGGATTTTTTCCACGATGTCCTGTGGGATATCTGCGGGGACAATGGTTTTAGACGCTGGCTTTTCGTATTTGGCTTCATAATCATAGAAATCGCCGTCAGCGATGATTTCGCCAACGACCGAGACTTTGGCGTTTATTCCTGCATCATAAACGCCCACTTCCACTTCGCGCCCGACTATGGCTTTTTCAATAACGATGCGGGACGAGAATTTTAATGCGGTTTCTATGGCTTGCGCAAGTTCTTTCCTATTTAATGCTTTGCTGATGCCAATGGACGACCCGCCGCAGCTGGGCTTTACAAAACAAGGATAGCCCAGTTTATAACGGACTTTTTTCAATGCTTCCTTCATGTTTTCGCGCAAAGTATCTTCGCCGAATATCAAAAAGTCTGCCTGCGGAATTTTTAGCCCGCGTGCTACAATTTTGTTTATTGCCTTGTCCATGCTTACAGATGACGCCGCCACGCCGCAGCCTACATAGGGGATGCCCGCCAGTGCGCATAGCCCTTGAATCGTGCCGTCTTCGCCGTTGGGGCCGTGCAGCACGGGGAATACCACGTCTACAGGAATCGTCTTGACCTTGTCGCCAACAATGCGCATGAGTCCGCTGTTTACTCTGTCGGGGCTAAGCACTGCCGGTGTGCCAAATTTGTCCCAGTCGATGCTGCGGATATTGTCCAGCTTGCCGTCGTACAGCAGCCATTTTCCTTCGCGGGTGATGTACACGGGAATGACTGTGTGGCGGTGCAGTAAACTAATGACCGATGTTGCCGAATCAATGGATATTTCATGCTCGGGGGACGCGCCGCCGAAGAGTACCAATATGTTTTTTGAATGCATTGAAATCGCTCCTAGGATTTTGTCAGTTTGACTATTCTATATGATATGTTGGTTGCAGTAAATACGCGACTTGGGTATACTTTATAAAAACATGCAAATAAAAGGGAGATTATAATGGAACAAGAGAAAAAAGGCGGATTATTTTCGCGTATTAAACAAGGGCTAACCAAAACCCGTGACAGTATCATGGGCGGCGTGAATGAAGTGTTTGCAAACTTCCGTACCGTGGATGAGGCATTATTTGAAGAGCTGGAAGAAGCACTGATTATGGCGGATATGGGGGTAGAAACCTCTGTATCTATTTTAGATAATCTGCGCAACCGGGTGAAGCTGGAAAACGTAAAAGATGCCGATCAAGTCAAAACAATGCTGGCAGAAGAAATTTCACAGAAGCTTACGGCAAACACCACACCATTTGAACCCACATTTCCGTCGGTATTTTTAATTATTGGCGTAAATGGCGCAGGTAAAACCACCACGGTAGGAAAATTGACGAAATGGTATAAATCTGAAGGAAAATCTGTGCTGGTTGCAGCGGCAGATACCTTTCGTGCGGCGGCGATTGACCAATTGGCAGTATGGTGCGAACGCGCCGATGTGACAATGATTAGACAGGCCGAAAACTCCGACCCTGCGGCGGTGGTGTTTGATGCCACTGCGGCTGCAAAAGCCCGTGGCATAGATTTACTCATTTGCGACACCGCCGGGCGGCTGCACAATAAAAAGAACCTGATGGAAGAATTGCGCAAGATTAACAAAATCGTAACCACGCAATTTCCAGAGGCTCATCGTGAAGTGTTGCTTGTGTTGGATGCCACTACTGGGCAAAATGCCTTGCAGCAGGCTAAATTATTTAGTGAAGTGGCAGATATTACAGGTATTATTTTGACTAAATTAGACGGCACAACCAAAGGCGGCATGGTGGTTGCGATTAAAAACGAGTTGGAAATTCCTGTGCGGTTTGTCACTGTGGGGGAAGGTATTGACGATTTGCAGCCGTTTGATGCGGATATGTTTGCACGGGCTTTGTTTGAGGAGTAAAAAACCGTTATTCTACGCCTGCTGCACCAAGTATGCCACGTATCGCTTAATACTATCCATAAAGCGATTCTCTGTCATTTCACCTTCGGCAATGCGCGTGAGACCGCGCTCCCATTTGCCGGTGGTTTCCGGCTGGCGCATTTCCGGCGGGACTATGCTGATGAGCCTGATGCCCTTTTCGGTGGGTATCAGGCTTTTTTTCCGCCGTTCGATGTAGCTGGATGAAATGAGTTTTTCTATCATGGCGGCGCGGGTGGCTGGTGTGCCAAGCCCTGACGATTTGAGGGCTTCTTTGAGGGCTTCGTCTTCTACGAAGCGGCCTGCGTTTTCCATGGCGGACAGCAGTGTGGCTTCGGTGTAGGGTTTGGGTGGTTGTGTTTTTTTATGTGCGGTAGTGATGTCGGTGGTGGTGACTTGGTCGCCTTTTTTTAATGTGGGGATGGTGTTTTCAGATTCTTGATTTTCGGGGGATTTGTTTTTGGATTTTGCTTTGGGCGGTGGTTCTGCATTTGCTTTTTCATGGGCATAGACTGCTGTCCAGCCCAGTGTTTTGTCCATGCGCCCTCTGGTGCGGAAGGGTTCGTCCTGCACTTTGGTGATTAGCGTGGTGACATCATATACATAGGCGGGATAGAATGCCGCAATAAAATTGAGCAAAATACGGTCATACACTGCCCGTTCGTCTGATGAAAGGGCGTCTAGTGATTTTTTGCTTCCCGTGGGGATGATGGCGTGGTGGTCGGTGACTTTGGCGTCGTTGACGATACGTGTCGTGGTGGGGATTTTGGGTAAGCCCAGAACATAGGCGGCAAAGTCAGCATAGGGCTTTGCTGTCAGTGATTCAAAAATGGGTTTGAGTTTTGGCACTAAATCTTTGCTTAAATAGCGGCTGTCGGTACGCGGGTAGGTGATGACTTTGTGCTTTTCGTACAATGACTGGGCGGTTGCCAATGTTTTTTGTGCCGAAAAACCCAGTTTGCGGTTGCATTCCCGCTGCAATTCTGTTAAATCGAAAAGCTGGGGGGGCTGTTGGCGTTTTTCTTCGGTTTCTATGCTTTCTACTATGCCTGGTTTGTCTTTTACTTTTTCGGCTATCGCGTCGGCGTCTTCTTGTTTGTGGATGCGGTCTTCGCCTGCGGGGTTGATGTAGATGCCTTGGTAGGTTTGACTGTCGGCGGCTTGAAATTCGGCAGTGATTTCCCAGTAATCTTTGGGTACAAATGCGGCAATTTCGTGGTGGCGGTTGACTAAAATGGCAAGCGTTGGGGTTTGCACCCGCCCCATGGGGAATAAGTCACCGTGTTTGAGTGTGAATGCGCGGGTGGCGTTCATGCCCACCAGCCAGTCTGCCTCTGCACGGCACCGTGCCGACGCAAAGAGGTTGTCGTATGCGTTGCTGTCCTTCATTTTGGCTAAGCCATCGGAAATGGCGGCATCGGTTAGACTGGATATCCACAATCTTTTGACGGGTTTTTTGCATTCTGCCCATTGGTATATGTAGCGAAAAATTAATTCGCCTTCGCGCCCGCTATCAGTGGCACAAATGATTTGCGCCACTGATTTGTTGTGCATCAATTTTTTTAACAGTGTCAATTGCTTGCTGGTTTTTGGCAACGCTTTTAACCCCATGTTTGGGGGGATGATGGGCAGGTCGTGCATCCGCCATTTTTTTAAGTTTGGGTTGTAGTCCTCGGGTTCTTTTAGTGTGGCTAAATGACCAATTGCCCAAGAGACAATATGGTCGTCGCTGTATAAATAGCCGTCGCCTTTTTGTTTGCATTGAAGCACACGGGCAATATCGCGCCCGACAGATGGTTTTTCTGCAATGACCAGTGTTTTTTCACTCAATTAAAAATCCAACTTCCTGTTTATCGCTTGTGAATCAGCGACGATTCTATAGCTGCAAGATTGGAGGTGCATGTTCTTGCCATGATTCCTGCCAGTTGGGCTGTCATATTTTTGAATGCTTCTTCTACCCCTTTTGCGCCGTCTGTTTTAAGCGCGGGCAAAACAGCACGCCCCAGCGAAACGGCATTGGCACCCAGGGCGATGGCTTTAAATGCGTCGTACCCGCTGCTGATGCCGCAGTCTACAAATATTTGCATTTTGCCGCCTTTTTCGCGGATGGCTTCTACAATTTTGGGCAGCATCATCAACGGCGGTACGGCATATTCCATAATGCCTGAATGGTGGGAAATGACGATGCCTTGCACCCCTGCTTCCATGCATTTCACCGCATCTTGCACACTTAAAATGCCTTTGATTACAAAGGGCAGTTTTGTGGCGCGGACGAATTGCTTGATTTCATCTAAGGATTTGCCCGTCATTGGCATACCGTCAATGACATCCTGTTCGCCTTTGCTGTTGTATGCGTGGTCTACATCCATGCCCACGGCTATGCAGCCGCAAGCTTCTGCATGGGCGATGTTTTTGAGAATGACTGCATTGTCTACCTCTGGTTTGACAATTTTTATCGTTTTCGCGCCGGTTGCAGTCATGCGCGAGAGTTCTTCGTCGCTGCCCATGCCCGCAAAATTGACTGCATTTGCGGCTTTTGCACCCTTTGCCATTTCTACCATGCCATCTTTGTGGAATCCAAAATGGTCTAAATGCGAAAACGCCGCTGTCATAATGGGTGTTGCAAATGTTTCCCCGAATAGGGTGTATTCTGTGCTTGGAATCACCGCGTCGATATGCCGCATTTCAATGAGCAGCGAATCAAAGTATTCGCGAGTGATGTGGTTGCTGTCTCCTGGTTTTTTGGTTTGTTCCATGGGGAATCCTCCTTAATGACCTGAATATATACTGCATGATACACCAGATAAAAAAATCAGTCAAAGTGCGTGGTGATTTACACTTTGACTGATTTTTTAATTGCCATACTTTCAGGCAAATGCATCATATGGTGGCGTGTTAATGGCAGCAATATAAGCCCCGCTACAGTATGTTTAGCCCAGAAATCTTTAAGCCAAATAGAGTCTTTGTTTTCTAATAAACCACCCTCACTAACCAAACGTGCTAAATATTCGGCCTCGGGTTTCCGCTTCAAGTCTTTTGGCGTTAAAGATTTCAGATTTTGTCGTGTTTGGCAACCTACTGCATTGCGGTAATTTACTAATTCCTGTGTATTTATACGTTCGCTAAAATCAATGATTTGCTGGCTGTCCATTGCATTGCCGGTATCCTTGATGGATACATTTAATCGCGTCATCCATTCATCATTAAAAATTTGAGGTTGTTTCATGATAAGCAAGTTGCCGACCAAATCCTCAATGCGGGCGATATGCCATAAATGGTATGCGATGGTTTTGTCTTTTTCTGTAGGCATTACACTAAAATCTTCATTTCCCAGTCCACTTAATAAGTCATCACAATACGTTTGTGCATTACTGGACGAAACCTTGCCTGTGTGTGTAATGGCGTGAATTTCAAGTGCTAATTCCATTGCTGAATCAAATGTTTTGAGTGGTTTTATTAATTTGCGTAAGTTGTCTGTCAATAAGTTGTAGTCTTTTCCGATATCAGTCATAGGTTACCTCCTTAGTGTACGCAGTGCTTTTAAGGGTATTTGGGTCAATGAAAGCATAAAACGCCAAAGCTGACGGATGCTTTGCTGCTTCATTTTCATCACCTTCTGCATTGTTTGCATCCTCCATCGTTTCAAAAGTGACAAAATCTACCCATGTGTCACCGTCACGAAGCACATCCCAAGAAATAAAGCCTTTGTTCTTAGACAGGGAATCATCATGGCATTTTTTTGAAGCCAATAAAAAATCTTGTACATTTGCACCTTCTACCAGTTTGTAGGCAATGTGCCAAACCGCTTTGGTCATAGTAAAACAACTCCTTTGGAATTTTTTGTGTTGTGCTTTGCCAAGTATACTAAGGGTAATATGACTACTACATGTCATATTTAGTTTATGTACAGAAATTTTTTGTCCGTTTATTTAAACTTTAGTTTACCCGCAGTTTATCACTATCTGGTATGATTATATAAAAACGAAAGGATGACTTAAATTGACGATAAAACGCCCGACATCAAAACCCAAACGCTTGCGGATATTCTCGGCATTCGGAGGAACGCCAATGAATCAACCATTACAACAAAAAAACAAACCAATAATCATCCGACACATAGTAAATTTAGCATTTTTTATACTAATAGCAGCTATGTTGTTCGGCATCATCATGCGGCTGACAAGCACCCAAACAAAATTTATCACTGACACGGCAGAACTGAGTGGTTTTGACTTTTCTTCGCAAATTGCCTACCTTTCCCCCGATGTCTTTGATCGGTTTCCGCGGATGCTTCTTTCGCCGGAAGATTTTGAAAACGAAATAATTGTTGCGGATGATTTTGATTTGGGGCATTGGGCACTTTACGCAATACCCTACAGCACATATCGCCTTGTACTCAACTTGGAAGAAAATCAGATTTACGGGTTAGCCGGGTTTTCAACACCTTCAGCCATGAAACTTTGGGTTGACGGCTATCTGGTGTTGCAAATTGGAACGCCGTCAGACAGCTTGGAAAGCATGATACCCGATGAGCGGTTTTTTACCGTCTACTTTATGGCAGGGGCAGAGCCAACAGAAATCATCATACAACGTTCCGGCTTTAGTCATGCAAGCGGCGGGCATCTTACGCCCTTGTTTTTGTCAGCGCAGTCCCTCATTGCAAACATGACGATTTTGGATAATGTACGCATTGGTGTGATGCTTTGCATCATGTTGGTTGCATTTTTGCTGTTCTTCGGCATATTTATCCTTTTCCCAAACCGAAGGCATTTTTTATGGTTCAGCTTGGCTTGTTTGTTTATCTTTGTGCGGATTCTATTTATCAACCATTATATGATAATGACCATGCTGCCGGGTCTTAGCTGGCACACAAAAATTGGGATTGACTATATCTCAACTTTCGGCTTCACGCTCTTTTCCTTTATGCACATCAACGCTATGTTTGAAGGGAAGCTAAACCGCATCGTTAAATTTTTGGCGATGGGTGTACCTTTGTTTAACACCGTGTTTGTACTCCTTACACCGGCAACCACATACACAATATTCCGTCATCACATACAGGCATCTCTTGGAATTGTTACTATCATTGCGCTGATTAACGTCATGTGGTTAATAATAAAACGGATTGCAAAACTGAACACAG
>Ga0136643_10001026_pt1 | contig 33013 bp, 25 predicted proteins | sample TergutLab28metaG_FD_96883 | JGI IMG/M metagenome (GOLD analysis project Ga0136643, IMG submission 96883) | Labiotermes labralis P1 segment gut microbial communities from Petit-Saut dam, French Guiana - Lab288 P1 (version 3) (version 3) | ecosystem: Host-associated > Arthropoda: Insects >...
AGGTCAATTGAGGAGCTACTTGAATGAAAAAAGTAGCGGCTCCAGGTCTAGAAAACAGAGATTAACGGCTGTGGGGACCCGTTGCGCTGACCACGTGACAACCCTCTATCCGCAAAAGTTGGCGCTAACTTCGCCGACCGGCGGCGGCCGCTCTGTCGGTATAGTTCGCGTGCGGACTAAGGCAACGGAGTTTAGTTTAGTTCGGAATGTGTATAAGAATGGTGACTTACAGGAACTGCAATTAGGGCCTCGCCTGTTCCTAAATTTATGTTCGTGCATTCTTCTAAGAAGACCTTGGAAAGTTGCTAGAAACTTGGTAGGATAACCGGAATCTCCATTAAGATCTGGTATTGTATTTAACATGACATTATTAAAATATTAGACCTACTTTGTATGTTAAAGGTAATCCCACAATATCAGTGTTCATAAACACAATATTTGATGCCTTCAATACGACCAGCCCTAGCATCTGTTAGGCTTACAATCGATGTGTTTCTAAGATTCCATCTAGCAAGTTTGCAGATGTGGTACCGGTATTAGGAAGGACTCCAGTTTGAGTCTCGCACTAGGACACAGAAAATGTTATTGAAATATTTCATTTTCTCAGTCCCTCAGGGAAAATTCCGGGATAGTAGCTTAACTTAGGCCACACTCGTCCCCTACCCTACTTTTTCAAATTTATTTCTGATTGCCATTTGTTCGCTCGACGCTGTATAGTCCGAGTTGGTGATAGCGGCATTAAATAGCTTACAAAAAATTTCATAGACTAAAAATTTCTGATTTTTACTTATTTTCCTATACATAGGTTGAGGCGTATTTTTAAAATGAAATATCACAGCTGTCAGTAAAGTAGAGCTATATACAATTTGGTAACATTATAAACTGAAATCACTCGAGCATAATACGTTTATGAACTACTCGTACGTTTCATAAATACTCTTCTTACTCCAGAACAACATTTAAGTCAAGGATTTGCAACTTGCCACGCTTAGGCGGCCCGCCGGTGAGTTTTCTGCGGCCCACGTAAGCTGTAGCACGATTTCATCCATAAAGTCCACGTCAATTTGCGTGACAACATTCACGGCGACTCTCACAGTCTGTAGGTTTTTTACAGCCTCAGTCACCTGATTTCATCTACTACAAACACTGCCACCTCCACCGCTGGGATTGCAGAAACACGTTGATCTACGCACACACGACTTAGCGCACTCTCTCGACTTGTGACATCAGCCTCGGTTTCGCTAAAGTTACTTTCGTCTGAAGCTGTAGACTTTGTGGACTTAATCCTGCTATACATGTCTCATAATCATTTTAAATTGAAAGAGTTACTGCCTAAACTAATATTAAGTCTTAAGTGACTAATTCATAGCAATAAACACCAAAAAAAATAAAGAAAATTGTTAAACAGTGTAAGCTTGCGATTTGCTACAGTAAATAAGTTAGCCGAAATGTGAAATTAAACCTTTCTAATGCGAAGCAGCAATGTTGTTATCTCGATCACGACATTCGTATTAATCTTGGTTGTATTACGGCGATATGTTAGTTTTGCTCACTCTCCCAAAACAAATTCCGAGTTTCCTTCACAGTCGAGAGGAAGGCAATCATTCTTCCCTTTCTGGGGGCTGCGGGGTTTGAAACTTGGACTGCAGACAGGCCATTCTGACTTTATCAATGACTCCCTTAATTATTGTAGTCTCATGTTACAACAACTTGAATTATGACTATGCCACCCACCGTACGGCAGACAGAGGCAAAATAAGTTTCTCCTCCAAACTTCTAGACCGGGCAGAATTAGCCCTGAAAATTTCATTATTATTTCCTATATCTTTCGTCTCTGTGAAGCATAACATAAGCAGTATAAATAAGATCTTTAAATAAATGAATAAAACAATATGACATTGAGAGATGTAATTTGTAGAAATGTTTTGTATGTGTATAGCTCTAGTGGGTGTTTGTTAATCAATTACAGTGAATCAAAATAATGTAACTTTGTAGTAAGTAGAAATAAAATGTTGCTATATTTCAAGGTTCTGAAACAAATGTCGTTCGATTTGATTTCCTTCTGGTGATCTGTTGAACCAGGCGAGGGAAAGGAGCTTGCAATCTTGGGTTAATTTTAGTCTCTATATCTGTCCAAAGGCTAACGCAGCGTATGTGGCTGCTGCGTGAAGATACGACAGGCTGTGAACTTATTCCAAAAACAAACCATCAGAATGCAGCAGCACTACAATTCAGCTAATCTACTCGCGTCTAAGAATGTAAACAAAACATGAAATGTTAAGGGCTGATCGGCCATACGTCGGTAGGAATATTTTGCTTTAGCTTTCATAGATGGATGATGAGAAGCAGTGATACTCCAAGGGGCAAGCCTGGATGTCAGAGATACCAGACTTGGGAAAGATTTAAGTTCAGGAAATGACGGCACAGTATTCCATTATAATTCATTCCGAACAGCCCATCTAAAATTTCGAATCTCAGTTCGTGGTTAAATTTACACCAGTTTTCTACTCGTCGTCTTCTTCAGTTCTCGAGTAGGCATGTATGCCCTATTCGGTTGATATCTTCACTGGTCGCCGGAATTCGCTTTTCCTTCCGGCTTACACTGAACAGCTGATTTTGGCAGTCTTGTTTTATTTATTCTTGATACAGTACATCAGCTACTCATTTTTGTTTACAGGCTTTAATTTTTAGCATTATATTTGGTGTATGTAAAACCTTTATAATTTTTTTATTTCTAATTCTATTCAGATGTGCACCTCCTTTTAGAGAACTTAGCTTTTGATTTCTGCAAATTTGTATGCTTGAAGGTCCACCCTTCTTTCCATACTTGGCTATTATAGAGTAGTGGGTAGCAGCTATTATTTTATGCAATATACTTCTGTGGTCCGTACGAATGTCAATAATGGGAAGTGTAAATAAGGTGTTGATGAAATACACTCTACGAAGCATTTATTCCGGTACTAGGTAATCTTATATTTTATTATCAATACTCCTATTCTTGATGTAAAGTAATAAATAAAATGAAAAAAAGAGGTTTTACGGAAGCAATTTTTAGTTACTTCAGGCCACTTAAAGTGGATGTGAGCAAGTCGAATCCGGTTAAAGAGCGTTTCGGAACCGACAGAATATTACTCAAATATTTAAGCAACTTTTGAAGTATTCACAGATTGCTTTTTCGTGACGCAGCGCAGTCTGACAGCTAAATACCGACGTTTTGGGGGAACTTTTATGTCTGATTAGTAGGTAATCCTTCAGAGTCACATAATGTAAAACTGTAATCTTCAATCAGATTTTGGCGTGTTTTGTCCGAGCTTGTTATTAATAATAACATTTGTGTACATTAGTTTCTAATGATTAGTAGCTGTCGAACTACTTGCAAATGTAAAGCCATTTCCTGCCTTTACGTAATATCCAATGACCCCACTCTTGGTGTAATGTGTAGAAAGTGTAATGTATATCATGGACAATGTTACACATCATGAATGCATGGAGGAGGGTTAAGGTATATTCCCACTCATTCTTAACCTTGGCATGAAATGGGGATACATGGTTAGCTCCACACCCTGGCCGCTTTACTCCCAGCGTAGAAGCCCTCGTTACCCATTGACAGGAGGCTGGAATAGCACTATAACTGTGTCTAGGAGCTTTAGAAGACCGAAAAGCCTCTTGTCCCTGCCAACAATCGAAAGGCAAATCCTCGGTTTTCCAACCTGTAAATTATTCACTCTCTAAACTGCCGTACCCCAGCTATCGTGTAAAGGTTTACTGCCACCATTTCGGTGTGCATTTCCGTCTACTCTCCTGTTCAATTTGTACTGTGGTGCCTTTCCCAGGGACAAAGCGACTGGAGTACGAAGTTGATCACACACCTGTGTCTAGTTCCGAGGTTACGAATAAGGGGAACTATAAGGCTATTCCATCTATAAGCCTTCGAGGCTCGGAGAGGGAGAATTTTACCTTTACCCATTATTTCCATCAATCATCGCATATCGATATTTTAAACACGACTTTACCAACCAGGCTGTAAACAATGCACGTGCTGTGAAGCAAATACTAATGCCTAATTATTCAACCGACCAAATCAAGAGAGAAAAGCTTCAGACCTACATATGGAATGAGAGAATGGCCACTCACTGTCTAGTGCCAGAAGACCAAGCCACGGCGATGTGAACATTGCAACTTATGTTGTAGTTGATTTCACAGTTGAAACTGAACTTACCTTAAAGCTATTTTTCCCCTAAAGGGCGTAGACAAGATCTGGGGCCCACCTAACCTTCTACTCGTTGTTCACTGGATCTCTTTTTCCTAGTTTAAAGAGGCCGTTGCCTAATTCTGATCATTTAAGCCCATCTAGTGCCGAGTTTCAGAATACTTGGAACTGTGCCTCAAGTGCCTCATCTCCCTTCATGGAGTGCACTTCAACAATCTTAATCTTCTACAACGTATATTTAAGTTTCGTCTTTAAATAATCAATTTTATTTTTTGGTGTGGTGTTCACTGTTACTCAAAACCGTTGCAGCAGATTCGATGTTGCAAAGATAAGTAAAAGTAAGACATGTGCTGTGCATTGTAGCCGGGGTTAAGTATCGGTTGGTGCAGCGATACGTTTCTGGCAGTGTTCCGGCATTATTCGAACGAGGGTTTGCATTTCTGTCGCGTAACAAATAATCTTAGATGTTTCGTGTGTGTGTGTGTGTGTGTGTGTGTGTGTGTGTGTGTGTGTGTGTGTGCGCGCGCGCGTGCTTGTGCGTGCTTGTGTTTATGTTTTAGAAGCTGTAGGTAAACATATTAGTTACACCTTCATACACACTACACTGTCGCTTTCTTCAAAATTCTTAGTTCCTAATATGGCCAGCATTTGCCGTTATACGGTCACTGCAGTTGAAGGGGAATACATTGACTAGCCCCCCCCCCCCAAAAAAAACTAAGATTCAAACCAAGAACATCACGAAGACACGTTGTCAGTGTGCAGATCTGCTGTGTTCATTGATTGTTCGACTAATGTGTGTCGCAGTTTGTTAGTTTCATTTCTTAGTGCCAGATTTCAGATCCTAGGATTGTCGGAACGGTACACAAGATATAAATAGACCTGTACATACCGTAGAGAATATGCGTTAGTATATTTGTTGTTTTGGGGGTTAGAAGGAGGGGGAAATGGAGATCTTTAGAGTAGAGCAAGGACTAAATTTTACGCGGAAACGTGTCCTTCAGTAAAGCCGTTTGTTTATGACGGACATCCTGTTTTCCCAGTTCTACGCGTTATGGTGAAAATAACCTAGCACATTAGAGGGAGAGTCGTTTCATTCAACGACGATGTATTTTACAAAAGTTGTACAGGGTCGGTGACTGATGGATGCAGAGTGAGTATGGCCCATGGGAAAACTGACGGAACCGCATAAAAACCTCTCCCACTGCCACTCTGTCCGCCACAAAACCCGTATGAACTGGCCACATATTGACCTCCTGCATCCGCGATGAGAAATGTTACATTTTTGCAGACAGTATGTCAGTAGCAGCCCGCTTGTCGCTTTCGGTTAGGATTTCCTTTTAGAAACTATGCATTTTGAAGCTGCAGTTGAATGAAAAACTAATTTTGTTTTAATTGAATGCTGTACATCCCGTTGTGCTGGTGGAACACTTAAAAACACATCATTGACTATCCGTCTAAGACAACTCATTTTTCACATTTCTTCTTCTTCTTCTTCTTCTTCTTCTATGGCGCTTCACCCCTTTTTCTGGCCATGGCCTTCCCTGTCTTCTTCCCCCCAAGTTTCTCTGCTCCGTAATGCCGCCTTTCAGTTTCACATTTGGAGCAAATGTACAGCATTCGTCCTAACAGCATCATCCCACTCATTATTTAGGGTTTCCCACATGCTATTTTTCTGCGAAACGCCCCCACATCACTTACTGGGGGGTAAGAGAATCATCCCTCCTTACTACGTGACCAGCCCCAATATAGTCTATTGAGGTGCAAAAGTATTAGTAGCGTCACATCAACATAGAATTTTCAGATCTCCACATTAGCCAAATATTTTTCTGAGGAATTTTTCAAATTTGACAGCATGTCATTTTTAATGTATTTTGAGACGAAAAATTGTAGTTGGTGGAAATGGAAAGAAGTTTGAAATCTAATTTTGGAACAGTTTCCAAATTTTGGTTTTTAATTACGTTGGAGACAATTTCACCAGCCAATGTATCTGGGGACATAATTGTAAACCGATACAACAAATTAACAAATTAGGTTTCAGGAAATTTTGAGTGTTTCCAAAATTGCGGAAAGAGGCTACTAGCTTCGTCATGTCTGTCTGTCCATCCGCCCGACTGCATAGTACAACTGTGCTGCTGCTGGAAGGATTTTCATGAGTGCTTTTCCAAAATATGTTGAAAAAATTCGAGTTTCATTATAATCTGACAAGAAAGACGGGCACTATACGTAAAAATTTACATATATTTACGATATTTTTTTTCTTATATCGCTTAGACCCTATTCCATATAATGGCCTCCCCTTACGGGGTTTCGCGATCACACTCATTGGACACATCACACTCAGTGTAACTCCTCTGGACAAATGATCAGCCCAGCGCAGAGACCTCTACCTCACAAAACACAGCACTCACAACATACAAACATCCATGCCCGGCAGGACTCGAACCCAAAATCCCAGCAAGCGAGCGGCCTTAGACTCACTCCTTAACTTCATGGAAGGCATCACGATGTGCCAGGAATATACAAAAACATTAATTAATATACGTCAGCACAACTATTTTATTATACGAGGCTACCTAAGAAGGAGTAATATATGTATACATATATCACTCCTTATGTAACTGACCTGCTTGATTTTATGTATTTTATCGATGTAAACATATTGGGATCCGAACGTGTACACAGCATCTGTTGACTCAATCTGTTAGAAGACCTGGAGATGGCCGTTTAAAAGGTCGAAACATGTAGCCTCGTGTAATAAAATAGTTGTGCTGACGTATATTCATTAATGTTTTAGTATACTCACTCCTTGAACCGTGCGGCCACTGGAATCGGCACATTTATTTGCAATCAATCTATCAACTGAATTAATATGGGCAATGGATACTATGAATTAAATAAATAAATAAGAAAACCATAAGAAAGTAGGCGAGATATTTCAGTCAGTCTAGTAAATAGGCTGCTTTCCTCACTATCAGATTTCGAATCCCTGCTGGAACCATATACTTTACTTCACCACCGCGTTCAAGACCGGCTGTGGGACCCACCCTTCGACAGTGGAAGAATTTCAGATCGATTAGACTACAGCATTTAGAATATCCTTGTCTGTTTTATGTAACTCCATCGAGCAGAATCCTTCTAGAGACAATAGCGGTTGCTTACGTAACCGAGGAATTCCCGTATTTTATGGAAACCGTAAGACCATTACTGTGCTCACAAGAATAAGCTGCTTGTTCCTTTCCTCAGCCACGTTAATTTAGTGGACACCATTACTTCCTATTTTGTAAGTCCCATTTTAATATAGTCTATTTTGTGTATCTGTTTTCCATGCGGTCTCTTCCTTTCAGTTTTTCGCGCCAAAACCAGTTTGCATTTTTCTTCTCCCCCACTCTTGTCATATCCGTCCTCCCTCCACCTCCTAGATGTGATTACCCTAATAGTATTTGGCGAGAGCACAGATCATGACGCTCTTCATAATACACTTTTCTCCATCCACTTGTTACTTCCTCACTCTTAGGCCGTTCAGAACAACATTATAAGAACTAAATGAAAGTACCTGCTTTCATTGAAGTTACTGGACTCTTGTGACCCTTGCAAGCGACTATTCTTGTCGAAAAACAACGTCTACCATGCGCCCTGCCATTTCGCTCTTCAGTTCGTGATGCCTGAACTGTTGCCAGCAATTAGCAGGGGACACATCTGTAAGCAGAACGCTATCGACAGTGCAGGCAGGTAATTAAAGTGCCTTCCACGTTGGACACGAGGTGCACAATTCAGTAGCAGTACTGCCTTCTGGCGTGAGTAGATTCGGTGCTTCAGAAAATTAGGGGAGAGAGGTGTAATACGAAACTTCTCAGCATTCACTACTTGTTTTGAGGAAGGCAGTTGTAGAGTATTACGAAAATGTCATGTGTACAAAAAGGGTTCTTAAAGCCAGCCTCTAAACGGTTAAAAGTATACGGTGGACAGATACATGTCTCTTAAAATTTTACTTTGTGACAGATATCCGAACAAAAGCCGAAGCTGGCAATATGAGGCCCTCCGTGGCCTTTGTATACTTTAATTTAATGTGACCCTTTATATCAGTTCATAGGACTGGCCGTACCTTGACAAACATTGCCATCTGATTCAGACTCCTGACACAGTTACGAAGCACAGATTGAACATCCCCCCCCCCCCTAAAAAAAAGACCAAAGTTGATCCTCGATGTGTATTGGGAAGTCGGTTGGAGACAACTTACGTATTTTTCTGAGATATTCTGCGATACAGCTTTTCAGGATTCCCAAATGTATGCTAAATGTGTTTCTCCCGCCTCACGTATTCGTCTGCCATGTTATTTTACTTACTCTGGGAAATTAACGTGTATGAGATTGGGGTGCCCTTAATATCATTAGATCCTTACTAGCTTTCGTAAGAATCGATTAATTTGTTGCATTTTTATCTCATCTATTGTAGGCGACTAGGTGACTTGTAAAGTCACAACGCGATGCATCACATAATTCCTACAGCGAAAGGAGATCCACTCTGTCCCCTTGGCTTCCATCCACAGGTTCGGTGGCCCACAAGGTGCAAGCGATGCTTCAGGTACGTGACAGTAGAAAACAGACACGTCAGACGTTCAAGGATTGCATCATCGATCCACCAGTTCTCTTATCGAAAGGTTTCACCTTGTAATGTATATGTAGGCCTCTTGTTATAAGTGGGAACTTGCTACCCCCAGTTCATGTTGCTGCATTTCATAATTATCGGACTCAGCCCGACGCAGCTTACTGTTGAAAATTGTTTTCCGGAGTCATTCTTCTGATCCACCTGGGTGAGTATGTAATAAACCAGCAATTTTTGGTTAAATATTTCTCGAATTGTATTATTATTATTATTATTATTATTATTATTATCACCATCATTATCATCTCCTTTATGCATGGTATATATATTTATATTCCTGAGACAAACTATGTCCCTAGGGAATACAGTGTTGCAGCTATTCTGTTGTTACTATTCATGGTGCTTATATCGTTAGTGCCAGTGTTGAATCTATTGTAATTTACATTAGTACTTTCCGAAGTATGTGTTCAGCGCCCAATATGTCTGTTTTCTGTAGTTCCTTGACTTCATGTTTTATTATTATTATTATTAGTAGTAGTAGTAGTATTGGGACTTTCAAAGAGTGTTCTACATTAGGCGTCACAGATCGTGAGTCTTCACGGCAACCAAATTTCAGATGAATAAAAATTAGGACTGTACAGCTACATTACAAAAAGGCTGAACGGAACGGTCTTGCAGGTCTCGGATTTCGTCTTTGGATGGAAACTATACTTAAATTAAAATGGAGAACATAGAACCGCTTTATGGATAGCATACTGTAGGTTGCAGACCGCGCGTTTTCCTAGCCAAGCCGCAGGAAATTTCAACACTAATTAATCCGCAATAATAAAAAATGCGTTACCTTACTTTTTTTATTGGACCTGTAGTAACAAAACAATGCACTTGAATATTAGCGTCTCTTGTTTGTTTTACAGGGACTACAAAGAGCATGGATCTCGCAAGGATCATGACGTCCTCAAGAGAGATGAAACAACATCGTCATCACCCAGTCTGTCAAGTTGGAGCTCAACCTCATCGCGGTAAGCGAACTTCAGAATGAGGAATGCAGTATTGTGGCATGTTACATCTTTTAGTCTAATAGAAATATACCGACGATTCGGAGTAAACTACTCCCTCACATTTCGTTTAGAAGAAATATTACTTACTTGAAACTGTAGCTGATATAGATATAGCCTTAAAGCAGTCGGGGCTAGAAAACTTTCTCGGTAAGTGAAGAGTTACTTTAAAATGTTCCATCGTCTGTTCCTTAATCAGATCCATAATATGCAAATAACAAACAAAATGTACTTCATTTTTTATGATGTATTTTATTCACTAAATTCTTACCAACATGTTTCGGTCACTGTTGCGGCCATCTTCAGGGTGATGTAATTATTACAAAAACAAAAGTACAAATGTGGTTATATATATATATATATATCGTCGTCAGTCCATAAAAATTAAAATTATTATAATTTCAGTTATGGAGTGACGGCGACACATCTAACCACGTTGTATTCTTGTAATAATTTCATCACCTCAAGATGGTCGCAATAGCGACCGAAGCATGTTTGTAAGAAAATTGTAAATAATATACATCATAAACATTGTAATGCGTATTGTGGGTTATTTATGTATTACAAAGAATTACTCTTCTTATTGCGCTTTCTTCTCTTCCCTAAACATACACTACACCTGTTACAACAACAACAAACAACAAACAACAACAACAACTACTACTACTACTACTACTACTACTACTACTACTACATCTGCTGCCACTGCTGGTGGTGGTGGTGGTGGTGGTCGTCGTCGTCGTCGTCTTCTTCTTCAATAAATTCAGTGTTTTGTTTCTGGCAGCGAAAGACCATAAGTAGTAATGGTACTCTGTATTCTTGAACGAAAAACGATAGGCATCAATAACTCATTGTCATCTAGCGTGATTAGTTATTGCTGCAATGCTTTTTATCCAGGAAAACAGAAGCGCTGATTGCCATCAGCTCCTAACAATATAGCAATAAGGAAAAGAACACTCGTAGCTTTACCCTTCCTCTGAATCTCTGTAAACTTGCCATTCCTTACGGAAAACCAGTGTCATACACTCTGAGCTATTAACAGTGCAGTTGAGTAAACCATTAATAGATAAAAGTTTCGCCTTTGTTTGCTGTACATGAATTATCACCCTATCATGTTTATGAAGTTTTTAAAATGAAAAATCAGTTAACCTTGTGGCATTTCAAAGGCCTTTGTTTCCACATATTTGTACAAATCTAAATCGGAGATTCGAATTTGGTGAATATTTAATTAAAATTTAATTAAAAGAAATATACATTTAATAGCAGTATAATCATTTAATTTTACTTTCATCTTTACAACTTAATCGGTACAAGATCAACTTATTTAATTTCCCTTATCCCGGACGCATAGCCTGCTGCCCTGCCCCTGACCGCCGACCATCAGCAACCAAGGCATTACACACCATATGCGGTAATAACATAAGTGTAGCCTCGAGCTGCTGACGATGGGCATATAAGTGTCCGAAACATGTCGAGCAGATTATAAGTGCAATAAACCATTCAGTAGCATCTAGTTGGGTTTCTTCTCTTCGTTCTCAGTTTCTAAGTCTTTATTTTTGGACTGACGGTCATTCATTCGTTAAATGTTAATTCTGTTTTGGACCACCAGCATTGAAATTTGATTCGACGATGTTCCTTCATTACTAGTTCGCAAGGGGACTTTATTTATGAGAAGGGTGGACACTCTCTTCATTTATTTTGTTCTGTGCTTTTAGAGCACAGTTTTGCGCAGCATATTGCGTTTGGCAAACCAGAATCCAGCATTCTGTTCTGAAAAGCTCACCTCGTGCATTGCTGTGGGCAGACACAAACATACATGCCTCATACCATAACGTGTACACATGGAACAATTAACAGCTTACACAGTGACTAGCCGCCTTCTAAGATAAGGTACACCTGCTGTGATAGCTTTGTAAAGAAATAACATTGCTTGACTGTTACAGTGTGTCTTCAGTAAGTTTTCTTAATGCAGATGAAAAAAATCTTTTGGCTGTCTTAAGTGCCTTTATTCCATAACGCCTTCTTCCTTGCTCGTCCCAGCTCATCCCCTGTACGCACCAGATGCAAGAGGGAGCTAAACTTTTCACTTCGATCTCTGCCACTCCACATGACATAATTAATTAACTTGGAGTTAACCCCGTTGTTAACAGGTGCATAGTGAGAATGAAAGGTGAAAAGCGGTAAGACCAGCTGTGGAGCTCGAATGAGGCCTCTTTGTGAAGGACGGCATGAGAAAACCAAGAAATCCTCAGTCGATGCAGGCAGTATCCTCTCGAAATTGCAGTCATCGCAATTTCGAGCCTGTAACTTCGGTCATCTACGCAAGAAAATAATTAAATAATTGTAAATTTACTTATATTTTAAAGGATGACTACATTTGCAGCATGCACTTGCTAGATACACGTTTCATATATAACTTTGTAATTTTCTTCTTATTCTTCTGACACCACATCCCTACATGGATTTTGGTCTTCTGCACCAGTTCATTCCAGGCGTACAATCTTGTAATATCCATCTTAATCGTTGCACCGTGCATTTCGTAGAGTCATTTAATTAGCATACCAACTAATGCACATACATAAAATCTTTTACATTGAAACATTTAAAATCGCTCCAACATGTTTCGATCCTAAGATCATCTTCAGGGAGCTACACTGTTCCTTACTAAAGTCACATTTTTAAAAACACTCAGTGATTAATTTCCTTATATTAACTTGGTGCTGTGGCAGCATGTCGTATTGTGTAAGTCTTACACTGCTGAGATTGCGCCTGACTATAGGTGTGTGTCGTGTGTTATGCCGCGTGAGAGTCACCCAGCATAACACACGACACACACCCATAGTCTGGCGCATTCTCAGCAGCATAAGACACAATACAGCATGCTGCCACAACACCAAGTTAATCAGTGAGTGTTTTTAAAAATGTGACTTTAGCAAGGAACAGCTTATCTCCCTGAAGATGATCTTAGGATCGAAACTTGTTGGAGCGATTTTTAAATGTTTTAATGTAAAAAAAAATTATGTATGTGCGTTAGTTGGTGTGCTAATTAAATGACTTGTAATATCCAATTTAAGTTGCTGATGTACTACTTTATATTTTCCATGGGAGAAAGCGGCAGGGGCAAGGCGTTAACCACATAACCTCACATAGCACCAAAGTTTAAAATGAACCGCTACCTCCCCTCTGCGCCTCCAATGGCACATTATAGGATGGCATTTACTTTTAGCGCTTTATTTTTACTCCACATACGTGTCTTCGTGCGGGATTTAAATTCCGGAATGTATCCACTAACTCGCACCCTCCGTACCTACACGTGTTAGACCACAATATTTCACTTTATATTCCCTCAGCTGTACGACGCAGTCACTCTCTCAGCAGCTGTACAAAATTCTTTACAAGCCAGATGCTTAATGACATCAAAATATAACAAGGGAAAGATATAAACCCGACAAAGTAGTACTAGAAAACACTGTTTACGGCTTCAGTTTTTGTGAAGCTTGAAACAGCTACACCGGGTTACGTAAGGTTAGAGTATAAACTTCCTTCAAAAGTTTACTCGCAGGAGCCATGTTCTACGTGCTCGCGAGCAGAGAGGCAGGCAATAATGAAGCTAATAGCCGCTGTTTGCACTTTTTTTAATTGCGAAGGCGCTTAAAAGAAACTGTTGCTGAAACAGCCATTTGTTTCTGAAAAAAAAATATCAATCAAAATACCTTGCGAATGCACCACAAAGGATAGAGAACGTTGCTACCCCATCCTATGACATATTAATAAGAATGACATGCCTGTCATATTTCGTATAATTACAACAATATTATATAAATTTCATGCATGTGTGGTATGCGATATTTACTATTGGCACTAACCTAAACTGTTCAGACGTAAACAACCTCGCGTGTTTCACACATATATTACGCAGTTTTATTACACTGTGTTTCCCAGAGCTTAAGTTACAATTTGTTACGCCCTTGTGCTGCATTTTGTTAGCCACTATGAATGCTCTAGAAAAGGAACAAAGCTGGGCTTCAGTTTTTATGGGTCTGTATTTCTCATGATTGTGCACTTGGCCGACGGTTATTTCCTTTCGTTATCCACTCTGCGCCAGTGGCATACAACAAAAACAATGACTGTCTTACAAAAAGTCGACAATGGGCTAAAATCGCGTGCGAAATGTTATCACATAAAACAACTGAAGGCCTCCCAATCGCCAGTCGTTGTGACACAGGAGAATGATTTCGTATAACTTAAAATATGTAATCTCACAACTCCATCCGCAAGCGTGAAAGAAATAGACGAATTTCGTGATCAATACATGATTGAGGTCTCCGTTGTTTTGGGATGTCTCTCCACGTCACTGGATGATTGGTTCCCAACGTTTCGAGACAGTGCCGCGGTTTTTCTCTTCAAGGTCAAAATGTCAATTCTTCACGGATGTTTCAACCCTAGATGACAGAATTTTCAATAAATGGTGAAATGTTGCAATGCCGAAAGCCAAAGCCTGCATGAACTAACGTAACAATGGAAATAAGAATAGGTGTGCCGTTCATGAACGAACTAATGGAAATGAACTTAAGGTCACGGATTCAAGCAGGCGTCGTGTACATGTGCAAAAACTATTGTTCTGCCTCGTCTTATAGTACCGATGGCCGCTCAACTCAGCTGTGTCTTGGAGGAACGGCGCATGCGTAATCCTAAGCCTTACCTACCATCCATCTCTCTTTCGGAACTGTATTGTGTTGGTCCGTATGGCCTGTTAGTTTATTACTGAGTTACGATTGCACAGCTCGTGTATTTTATATTTCTTTATTGAAATATCAAGTAAGGATACATTGAACTATCTAGCATATTCTCAACCAAATCGTAATTTTGTATTCTGAAAAAAATAATTAAAAATAATGACTTAGTACTCCGCTAAAAACCGTATATACTACCATGGGAAAACTAACAGTTTATAACAGTTTTTGCCATGGATTATCATTTTTTTTTCTGTAGACAGCCACACAAGATTACACGAAGTAATCATATTGGTGTTATGACTTACGAGGTATTCCCAAATGCGAACAGTAAGACCTGATGATGATGAAGTTACTTGTTAACGTTCATTATGTAGATGAAATGTGCAGTGGACACAGACCGCATCATAATCAACAGATCAAGACATGAGCCGGTTTCAAAGAACCAGACACTTAGTGACCCCACTTCACCTGCACACTTCTTCCATAACTGTCAGTTTGTGGTTAGACTTCAAATTTGTACCATTGTATTGTCTCTGACACTGACAACAGTTCTAGAAAACAATAAATGGGAGATTCAGGGTTCATATAAATAACAAAGCTTCATTGGTTAATGAGGTAAAGTATTTAATAAGGCACAATAAACCACTAAATAACAAAAATAAATTTCATTGAGGAAAATAAAATGGGTTTTGCACTTCAGTCATTAATACAGGTCAAGTTTCTGAATTATTTTGTGATTATTAACTTATTTGTATCCTCTTGATCTTGTTGCTTGTGTAGTACCCGTGATGATAATCGGAATGACAGCTCAAGCAGTACAGACAGTGGCATCAGTGGCCGTAGTTGGAGCAGTAGTGGTTCTTCAGGTTCACGAGGAGAAGAGAGTTCAAAGTGTGGCAGCAGTGGCACACTCACAACCAGGTATATCATGTGTTTCCCTCATCATTCAACCTGTTGCAGCACACTGATTGAAAATTCATTGTGGTACTATGTCATTCTCTGCAGTCCCTGTTTAGCTGTGTGGTACATATTTTTCACGTAGAAGGACAGCATCTTCAAAGATAAGTCATTGTTGTCTAGTTTTATCTTTTCAGACCTAAGTAATACTGGGGCATGTATATTTAGGGACATATTATTTCTTATCCGTATGGATATGGTGATCATGTGTTAAATCAGATAACATTTGTTTGCTACATTCTAGTAGCAGAATTTATTAAAATTTGTTGGTTCAAGAGCAGACATATGCATAAATGTAGTCCAGAATTTTGCTGTTTTGCTGACCGTGCATCTCAGTATAATCTTAGTAATTAACCAACTTAATGCACAAATTCTTGTTTTATAATAAGTTTATTATATGTCTCTACATGTTTCGAGCACTATGTACTCATCATCAGGAGGTCAAAATTGTATTATACAGCATCTGGTATCATCACACCTATAGGTGGCTGTCCCGTGCACAGGTTGAGAGGGGACTCTTAACCTGTGCAGAAGCATATAATAAACTTATTATAAAAAAAACTTATTATAAAACAAGAATTAGTGCATTAAGTTAGTTAATTACTAAAAAGATAGTCCAGAATTGTAATGTCTGAATGGTATGGTGTGCTGAGTATCATGTAATATATGTTATTTGTAAAGTCCTATATTGAATATGTGAAATGTGAATATAAAAACTGGAAACATTTCCCAGATTCAGCAGTGGTAGACCGGCTGCATCTTGGACTTCAACACCTGATCTGGGTAACTTGAATGACGATACAAGAGCAGAGATCACCACTGTCAGTTTCACACTCCCCAGACGGCGACAAGCACCACCAGTGGACACTGGACAAGGTATTTTAACAGTAGGTGTGCAATGGAATCACTTGTGAATTTGTAGAGACCTTCTGAATTTGCATATAAAACAGAGGAAAATTGTAATTTGTCTCTGAAATAAGTTTGGCTCAGATTATAAGAAACAAATTGTTATTTGAAGAATTTTTGTGTGGGAAATTTGCTATATTAACCCACTACATCCTCAAATATAAGGCACATTGTGAGACCTGGAAACCATATTTAAGTAACTAGTAGAGTTACGTGCAGTGAACTTCAAGAAAGCAAGCAAACAACCAGAGATATATAAATTTAAAGGGTTCTTTTAAAATGATTATTTTGAAGTGTAAGTGCAGTATGGATAGCTGAGTATCTGAGCTTTCTAATCACTAATTTTTGTAGTTATCCATGCTGCTTTTCCATTACTGTGGATAATTGAATTTTGACTGTATTATTTTGTGTTAAAATCTTCAAACATTTTAAAAAGCACAGTTGTGAAACATGTAAATCTTCCTTACTTACTTATTTACTTACTTACTCACTCACTCACTCACTCACTCACTCACTCACTCACTCACTCACTCACTCACACACACACTCACTCACTCACTAACTTACTTACACTTAGTTACTTACTTACTCACTCATTCACTCAATCACTCACTCATTTACACTAGTTATTTACTCACTCACTCACACTTAGTTACGTACTTACTTACTCACTCACTCACTCACTCCATGGCATTTAAATCTTAAAGGATGAAATATTCTAAATTTGGAAGTGCTAGAATTGCTGAATATGAATCTGGCAGTTAAGACTTTCTCATGAATCTTAAAAAGTACATTCCTTATTTCGCAAGTTGAATCTCACAAAACCATGTGCCAATTCAATTCTTTTGTTATAGTGATATTTCAAACTGAAAGAAACACTACACGGTGAATACAGTTGTCTTGTTGAAGGCCTCATTGGAGTCTGGCAGTGATATGAAGACCATTTCCATTTTTGAAATTTTTTCTCCCACTTGTCTTGTATTACAAGTCACTCATAGATTGCTTGTAAGGAATGTTATGTTGTCTCGTAATGTTTGCTTCTACAATATGCATTTTATCTGTCATTAAAGAAAATCACTTGTACACTGAGATTTGGATACCCTAATTATTTTACTCTGTCACCAGATGTTTCGGTTGATCTGGGACACTTATAAAGGAGTTCAGTATAAAACAAGTGCAAGTACCAAAAAAATTATAAAATGATGATGTAAAATTTGTATATATGGCAATTTAAGATAAAATTAAGCAATCTGTAATTAAAATCAATTTATGTCATGTCTTATTAATATCTCAGGATAATATTAATGGTTGTTATAAAAATTTCCACTCCTTAAGTAGATGAGCATCACTGAATATATGTCTTGATCACGTAATATAAATTACAAGTCTTCAGTAAAAGACCTATTTTCTAGTCAGATACATTCTGATTGTAAGTAGGGAACAGTTTAAACATCCACGAAAACAATGATGGTTAAGCTGTAATTCCAAACCTTTTTCAATACAAGTCATGATTGGCCAGTGATTTCATCACTGCATTTATTTACAACCTTATATTGACAAATATCTGAGAAGTACTGTAGGTGGTATGTAGGCAGGACCAGTTGGTCACTCCTGTTTACACATCACCTGTTTGTTGAACATAAGGGCCACAACATTTTGGAGAAAAGTTATCCCAGCCTCAGTGTACAAAGTTGGTTTGCATCAGTAATAAAGATTAAGTTGAGAGTGTTAATACAGCAAAAGAGCCTCCAAAACGAACAGCATCGGACTCGGTCACATTACGCCCTCCTCAAAAAGAAAGTGGGAGGAATAGCACAACCAATTCCATTTCAACAACAACCAGTCACACCACTACTCAACCTATGAAGCAACCTAGGCCATCCAGAAAAAGTACCAGCCAAAGGTACAAATCATTTTACAATTTTGAAACTTGTTGTACAAATTAGAATTAGATTATGAGACATGTAGAATGAATGCAGGGAAAAAATGCATATCAAATTTTATTGTGAAAAATGTCAAGTGGAGAAACCAACTAGATGTCATATACACAGATGGCAGGTGAACATTAACTCTTTCTCACCCCTACTTAAACACCCATTTTAGTTTCCACTGTATCGTTCAGTCACTTTGTAATGTTGTAGATCAATGTATACATGTATAATGCCATGCATTTTGATACAAACCAACATTTTAAAGTGACTTCAGAGTATATTTTGAATTATATAAACTATAATGCAACAAGCACAGTTTGTATTTTTAAACTCACAGATTTTACCCTGTTATTGTAAAATAATAGTAGTAAAAGAGTTATCTTGCATTAATTCAGTTTTGGATAAGTAACTCAGAAAGTGGAACCAATATATAAAATAAGCATGGCCCTTATATGCAACTGTCCTACAGATACCACTAGGCGTTTCAGTAAGGCCAAGAATGGTTCCCAAAGAGGGGGGTTGTGTTGCTGAGAACTAGACTGAATGGCAGGCATTTTTTAAGTGATGTTGATGGAGTTTCTGATTCCACAATAAGATTGGGTTTCTTGATCAGTACATGAGTGTCACTGCTCAAGAAATGCTCCACACTACAGAGTTGGTTAATGCATTTTACAGTAATGACAAAAAAACAGTGGATTTGAACAGTGTATGTATAATTTATGCAATCTGTGGCATACCATGGTAAAGCTGGGTGTTGCAAAGACTGTTTTCAAAAGAAAGTATTATGTATACTTCTCTACCAGAAATTATGCATTAATTTTACTTGGTAGGTATCTTTGTGTCTAACATGTAACAAGTAAATTTTGGGAATGTCTGACAGTTAAGTAATTTGAGGAGAAAACAAGAACTATAACAAAACAAGTAATACATGTTTTTGTCAAAGTTTTATTTTTATAAATAACTGATCCCATGTTCTGCTAACGCTGACAGCAGCACTAATGCCAGTGATGACAAGAAGGATGTTGGCAAACTGCGTCGACTCAGGATACAGTCACTGAAAGAAGTACATTCTGTTGAGGAACCAACAAACCCTGAAGTTGAATTCATTATTCAGGCGAGTACTATATGTGAGACAGTTCTTTAGTTATTTCTGCATGTTGCCCCTGCACTCATATCTTGTGTGCAATGTGGCAGTCAGAAAATAGTTTAGGAGGCATTATTCTTATAGTGAATTACTGAATAATCTCTGTAGATTATACTTGTATAACTTCTTAATATAATCAGTGGACTATTTATATATGTGTATACTGCCTGTTATGACTGTGATGCTTCTCATGCTGTAGGATGAGTTTTTTTTTACCCAATTAGTGAAAGCTGATGTTTCTTTCCAAGTATAATTTCTTTGCTTTTACCATGTCATCATTTTTAAGTATGTGATGTCTCAAATGTTACTTTATTACTTTTATCAACCAAAATTGAAAGATTTTCTTTGTATGTGTATCATTGTTGATTGGTCAACAAATATACACAAACATACTTTTGACAACTGCTCACAGTTGTACTGTATTACTCTAAATGGCAGTTACTGTTTGTATTATTAAATAGTGCTTGTATTCTTAATTTAATGTGTATATGGGTAGTGATTCTAAACATTCTTAGTGCTATGTCCTGTTTTTACAACTGCTTAAACCTTCATAAGAATATGTCAGTTCTTCGAAAAAGTTTTGAGATTATCTTGATTTGGAAAGCAAAAATGCAGTTAGTTCTTTATGTATATGGTGTTGATTTCCACAAATTTAGATTCACACAGTTTATTAATTTGTGCATGTTCTCCATTTACATGGTATAAAAATTTACTTCTTTGCATTTTAAAACCTCCTGTAAATAGTTGGGTAACAGAGTGATTTCCTAGGTTTCTAACATTAGATTTCCTTTTTAGGAATAAGTTAAAGACATGGTCTACACTCCAGTCCTCCACAGTGCCTAACAGTCTCAGTGAACTCAAGATTGCTTTCAAAGTGCTTGTGAATCAGCTGACATACATTATGTTGTTCAGTGTTTAGATGTGGGATTCTTTACATTTTTCACATATGTATAGCCACCAGTGAGTCTCACAGTGAAACCTGATAAATGTCCATCAAATTTTTGATACTACCTCTTTATGCTTTACACATTTCATTATTGTATACAATGTACTTTTCTTAGAAAAAATTTAAAAGTGTGAAGATCATTTATGAACATTGTACCATGCCGAAATCTGTATTTTCAGCGTGTTTGTTCAAGTGATAGTGCTTCTGTCTTTATGTGGGAAGTCGCCAGTTTGAATCTTGGCTGTGACACAGTCTATCCTGAGTTGTTTATTTGTTATGTCATTCTCCCTAGGCAAATAATGGGATACTACCATCAATTAGGTCATGAGCGATTTCTTGTGTTCCTTAAGTTGTGATTTACCATCATCTTAAGATTTGACACTATAGTCTTAAGTTACCAACGATATAAGTGAATTAACTATAAACAAAATATGGTATTTTTACATTTTAAGTGTTAAAAGTCTTTTTTCTTCTGTAGGTTAAATCTTCTAAAGGATCTAAGGGACAACATTCTTCTACTAAAACAAAGAGTGCCAGTGGTAGTGCAGTTAACAGCAGTTCAGCTGCCAGACTGTTGGAAACGCCATCATTACCAGGGTCCAGTTCATCTGGCAGTAGTGGCAGTAGTGGGACCAGTGAAGAAGAAGGAGACAGTGATGATGATGTATCAAGTACGGCAGGGACTGAGACAACCGAGACAACGTTAGTTGATCGTAATGAGAATGAATTGCAGGTTTGTTGAATTTGTGTTTGGATAGGTTGATAGGAAACTGAGGTACATATCAGTGTTGATTCTTAAGGGTGAATCTTCCAGTTTCCCATCATTGCTTACTGTATATTACTCTAGTCGTAATAAGATGATGAGAGTCTGGAAAATAAAATTAACAAATGACATAACATTTTAGAAAGTCAGGTTCTAAGTCAGTGATGTTCAAGATTGTTTTCTGATTTTGGAGGATTCTTTCATTTGGTTCATCATGTAAAATGTAGAGCATGATGTGGACAAATCGACCAGTTTCCTTCTTCTCCTCCTGTCCCAGTACTTAAATTGTAACTGTGTAATCAGTTGACAACAAGTGCTCATCATTTGTATAGGAATGTCAAAAGGAACTAAAGATTAACTACTTTGATTGGGTACTGTATGAATGTAATTCATGTTATTTTTTTATAGATCATGATTTGGCCATGTAAGAATCATTTCAAGTGAAAGGTTGTAATTGCTTGCAGCAATATATTGTGCCCTTTGTTTCTGCAAGTTGCAATTTATACATTCACATATGTAGTCGGGTACTTGTATACAGAAACTATTTCAGCCCATTTAAGCAGTTCTGATTTGATACATATTTGCATTTGTTAGGGTTTCAATGTAATGTAAAGTTCAGAGACAGGTTTAGAGTTCGAAATTTTTTTGTTCTTTGAGTTTTGATAAAGTTTCTCATTTAATAGATCATATTTCAGGTGCACAAAATCCTCTTTTGGCATCACTAAGAACACAACAATATACCTGTGTGGCCTTAATTTGTGTGTGATTTACATTAATTTGATTCCAGCTCAGATAATATTCATTTTGCTTCAGGCATGCTGATATGTGATTAAGGGAGATGTTTCTTCCCCTGCCTAGATGCAGTATTGAGAGAGGTATCAAGGCTGCTGGAAGAAGGATGTATAATTGAGTATTTTATCCTTCTTTCACATTTAGGAGCTCCCATTTTTCTAATTATGGCTGATGGACCAGTTACCCTGATGGGCCATTCATGGCTTTTCTCATTTCTTCTAGTCAGATGCTGAGATAATGGTGCCATATAAAAGACTATGACTACTTCCTTCTGTATTCTTTGCAGTCAGTCTTTAGAGTTATATGTGTGTGTGTGTGTGTGTGTGTGTATATATATATACACCATAATTATTAGACTAGATATTATATAAATTATTTAAAAAATAGCTAAAATAAATCAAGAATACAAGTACATAAAACTGATTTTGGTATTTAAAAATATTTAAATTGGGTAAAAAAGCTGGTATGACCTATATGTGGCTTCACAGGAGCAGATTGAAAGCTTGAAGCAGGAACTGGAGACTGTACGTGCACGGTGTGAGCGAGTGGAGAGGGAGAAGAGTGACCTATTACTACGTAGGATAGCAGCCTTGGACACAGTCCCTAGCAAGACTGCTGCCTCTGAGGTATGGTAAGCAGCAATACTTCTGTACTGGAAACACTTTATTTACTTCCTGCGTACTCTTATAATACTTTTATGAAGCCAAACAAAAACAAACAGCCCACTTATACAACACTGGATAAAGGAAAAAAATACTGAGTTCTCCTGTGTCTGTGAATTGGTAGAGGTATGTAGATGTGCAACTCCTTGTATTCTAGATCTTTGCTCTAGGTGGGAGTAAGTGATCAGTTGTATTCTTTGCCCATTTCACCTCCAACAGAACAGCCTCTAATACACACTAAATATGAACTTTTCCATTAGCCAATTTGAATGTGCATATGAAGAGTAAAGTCTCCAACCCTGCCAGAATAAAAATCTCAACTGTCAAAATCAAACTAGTCACTTCATTTAACACAGCTGTCCCAGATTTACCATGGTGTAGTATTTAAAGTAGGACGTGACCACTACCTCGAGTGTTTAGTCCAAACTCCTTTGTGCTGATAATTGGTAAAAAAGTACAAATTGTGAAGATCTTATTTATGTAGGTTTCTCCAGCCTCATGTCACTTCCTTCTATTTAGGTCCAAGTAATTTCCTCAGCACTGTGTTCTGACACCCTCAATCTATGTTCATTCTTTAACATAGGAGACAACATTTCAAACCTATACAAAGTAACAGGTAAATCTATATTTTAATATATTATTATCTTAACATTTTTAGATAGCACATGGAAAGACAAAAGATCTTGGATGATATCAGTCACATCAGTTGCAATTAAAAGAGTATCATTAAGTGATCTACCACTAAATCAGTATCCTAACACAGACACAGAAAATAATACTGTTGTTCTTTGTTGTAATGGAAATATTTTGGTGTGACAACAGATACTAAAACTGCAACAGAAATTGAATGAGCTGCAGAATGAAGTAGAGGATCTGCGCGATGAAAAGAAGAGTCTGAGTTTGAGAGTAAAGGAGGTGGAGGAGGAATTGGAAGGTCGGCCTGACAAGGCAGCCACACAACGCACTGTTGACGAACTGCATTCCAAGCTACATGCAGCTGAGGCACTCTGTGAGGAGCTGATGGATGAGAATGAAGACATGAAGAAAGAGCTCAGGGATATGGAAGAAGAGATTGAAGAAATGCAAGACAATTTTCGGTACCATGTCTGAATACCAAATTTTTCTTTCACAAGGACTGTGTGCTTTGAAGTCTGTCCCATGGTTCAGAATTAAGTTGGTTTTCCTGCTTGCTCATAAATCTGGTTTATACATCTTTTTTCTGTGGGAGCATGCATGTGTGCTTACCTACACACTCTCTGCAAACATTCTGCCTTCATTTCCCCCCACCCCAGTTTCACATGTAAATAATTTACACCATTGGGTGTGTTTGTAGTCTTCAGTCAGCAACTGTGTTTCTTAATTTTTTAATTATTATTTTAAAGATACTCCCAGCACTGATCATAGGAATATGATATGTGCAAGTTTTGTCATTTTTCATTTTTCTTCATAACATAAATTTTATTCTCAAAGATAAATGCTATTTTAATACAATTGGTATATTTTAAAAATTTAATACCAAAATATATTTCTTCATTCTGGTTTTGAAATATCTTTTCCCTACTTTGTTACTACAAGACTTGGGTTTGTGTCAAAAAAATTAAACCTTGAAATTTAACCTTGACAATAATAGGAAAGGCCCATCTTGCTGGTATGTGTGTGTTGGCAACCATAAATTGGATTGATGTCGGTAAAGTGATACTTAAAACTGGATTAATTATTTTTTTGTCTTTATGAATCCTTGGTACCATGACGTGAGTTTATGTGATTGTGCTGTGGTTTGTTGGCACACTGTTCTAATACAATGTAAAGAGTATTAGACACAAAAGGTATGGACACATTTACAAAGGTAGGTATTATAATTGTTTTACCTTTTTTAAAATTTATTGTTTTTAAAGAATAATAATGTTTTGAGGTGTTATTGAATGAAGGCATTTAAAAAATTAGATCCCAGACAATTAAGAAGTTACACTCCTATTCTGTATTAGTGTACATTGTACTGGTGTAGCTTGAATGTCACAACTTTCGTGGCTTCTTCAAAACAACAGGATACATATTACATTACATGAGTGCATGTGTTGTTGTTGTACAGAGAGGACCAAGCTGATGAATACACATCACTAAAAAAAGAACTGGAGCAGACAAATAAAAACTGTCGTATACTCTCATTCAAACTACGTAAGGCAGAACGCAAGACTGAACAACTAGAGGCAGAAAAATTAGAAATAGAAAGGAAATTCAAGGAGGCTGCTGGAGGTCAGACAGGGCTGGAGAAAATGGAGAGAATAAAGAAGTTGGAGCAAGAACTGGCTGTTGCTAATGAAGTTAGTAAAGTGAAATATATGTAGCATAGTTACTTACAAGTTATATTTTAGAGGTCAGATTTCCAAATTGTAACATAATGTAACCTGTGCACTCTTTATTAACAAACTGACCTAAAATGTGAAATGTGTTATTGTATGCAAAGTCTATACCAGAATGGTACCAAATTTTGAGTGTCAACATGAAATATGGGAAGCAAGAAATTTGCTCTAAATTTTCACAAAGTTTAATGGTAGAACATGACTGTTTGGGACGTGGGAGGAGAAAGTTGGCTAGGAATGAGATATAGTTCCTTCCAGTACAGCCCATAAATAAAATACTTAACTTTCAACAGAAAAACCCACAGTCTCTAAGAAGAAGGAAAAGTGTGAATGTTCCATCTGTTGTTTTATCATCAAAGCAGTTATCCATTTGCTTGTTCTTCCAAAAGAAGAATAAAACCAAGAATTTTGTCTTCATGATTTGGATTATTTATAGTACTGCATACATTGAAAAACATGTAGCTTTTTCTGAACTAGTGGATATTGCAAGACAGGAATTCACCTTCACAGTAAACTGATGTTCGGCCAATAAATACATACCAGCGCTGAAACATTGATCATAATCATTTAATTGGACATAGTGTGACACTTCTATTTTCTGCAAAATTAAATATATCCATGGAAGTTACTCATTTTGAATAATTTTAAGATATTCTTTTGGAGAATTATTTCCATCACATTGTTCAAACAAGTATTTTTTAAAATGAGTCTGGTTATGTGTCAGTCTCCAGATTCTAACAGTAAGTGTAATGTTCCAGATTTCTGAAGATGAAAATACTTAGCTGCTGTGAGAGCTTAAGCAGCATATTCATAAATAATAAATTCCATGTTCATTCTTTTGTTCATGTAGTAGTGCCTTATCAGGCTTCAGCGATAATTTTCTGTCTTTTATATATATATGTTTAGATATACCATATTTGTTCATCCTCTATGCCTGTGTTTTAATTCACTCTCAGGAATTCTGTTGCCTTTCCTTCATTGCACATGCTTCATCATATTTGTCTGTAATTGTTGTTTAATTATTAATTTTTAATGGATGAACAGGATAATGTTGTTCCATTACATTTACATTTTTCTTTTCATCCCACTGGGAAAATGCTGTTCCACAGCAGACTTTTACTTTGAGTAGTGCTGTGGCTGCTGTAGAAACAAGCTATTTAAAATGCTGTACACTTAAGACTAATAAGTGTAATTTATTGTGTTTGTCTTCATATCACTCCTGTTTTGTAAAGATATACAGTGGTTTGTCCCCTTTTTACAAAATAGAGGTGATATGAATTCTGCCCAGCATTAATGTAGGACTTTATCTTGTCAGGCATTCCTCTGTTCTGATGGTCTTTGAATTGTGATTCAGTTTTTGCTAACGTGTAAAAGTGTAGGAGCCACTGTAACTACATAAAATTTATGTTGCCTTCTTGCTTTACCTTTCAAAATACTATTAATATTTACAGATATGCTTTGCATTGTAGAGCATTTTTGTTCTGTATTATCATCACATTTAGAACTTTTTTTTTGTGTTATCATCACATTTGTAGCTACTGTCCTACCTGAAGTATTTAAAACTCTCAGCCTATTCCACAGTCCTTTTTATGAAATGTACTATCTATTAAACAGTTTATTTCTACAGGTAGCTGTCCGGTTGCAGAAAGAACTAGATGAAACAAATGCCAAGCTGAAAGCCAAAGAAGAAGCAAGCAATAAAGAATCAACAAAGAAGAAGGCTCCTATGTTAGGAACAATTGGAAAAGTTTCTTCAGGCGAGGTCAGTTGGAGAAGTAGAAAATTTTTTTAATTGTCATTAGTATTCACCGACTTTCTAACAGTGTTTATAGTGCGAGGTTTTGAAGTTCTGGCAGTTGTATAGCTGAGGATTTCATTGTTCTGGGATAAGACACTGTGTCATGGTTGATCACATCCCAGTTTTTCAAGGGAGCATAAGTATCTGATTGCCCTTTGATTCAGCATCATATTTCAGAAGAACAGAAACCTTGGGGTTTGTAGTCCTATGATTGAGCTTTCTCTGCTCTTCTGTGTCCTCACCATTCTGTTTCACATGTCTTTAGTTTGTTTCTTCACTTTATCTATTGTCTTCCATTGTTTCTCTGACATTGCTACAATTTATGCTTTCAAATGTCTTTTGTCATTTGTTACAGTAGATAGTCAGAAAATGACCCCTATCACATTCAGCAAGCATGAGTCTTAGAAGCTAAGCGTGATAGTGTATGGACTATTTTTCAGTTTTAGTGTAACGTTGGCACATACTCAATGAAATAAAGTAATGTGTTAAAAGTATGAATTTTAATAAACTGAACAAACTTAATGTGGTAAGGGTGATATGGTTGTCTGTGAACGTGATGAAAGATCCTAACAGCATCTCTTTTGTTGGGATTTCAAAATATAGGACATAGGAGCTGCCCCACTGTTACAAAATAAACATTTCCCCTGTGTTCCATTCTCTTTCAAATATGATTGACCATGATACTTTAGCTGAACACTAGAAGAATTCCCTGTCCTGTCACATAAATTTATAACCCTTTTGAAACTTTATGTACTTGATGTTCCAATAGGAAGATTATTACTAACTTGACACAAATACAGATTAGACTAAAGTCCTAACAAGAGGCTGGGACTGCCTCAGCATGTACTACCTATCCTTAACTTTACCAAGTTTTCTAATGTTTCCTTCCATTTTTATACTTTATCTAGTGTTGTGGTGTATGATTTTATCATGTTTTCTTCATTTATAAAATAATTTTTGCTTATATCCACCCCTTTTTCTTACATGTACTGGACACAATTTTAGCAAATCCAGTACAATTCCCTGTCTTCTTATCAGTTTGGCAGGACAGTCTCGTACTTGTAGATTCCATTTATTACAGATATTAATTTAATTGTAGCTGCTTTATTTTTTGAAGATTATATATTCACATACAAGTTTAATGATTTGAATCCCATACCCATGTGACAAGAATTGCCAAGGACAAAACACTGAAACAGTGGTGCATACAAGTATAATTCATTCTCCTCTAAGGTTGCCTGAAAACAGGTGATGACCTTTCTGCATACAGATACACCCATCAATAGGCATAATGATATCAGAAGCATATGTCACTGTTGCTAAAAAAGAAGGGAAAATAATTCCTGTTAATCAGGTTGGTGTACTGTTAGTGTTAGATGGGACCTGCTTCACATTTCGACTTTGTATTGTGACTGAGGTTCTCATCATTTTTGTCAGCAGACAATTCGGTAGGACCTTCAAAAAGGCCACAACTGCCTGCCACAAATCCTTACACAGGTCTACTCCACAGTTATAGTTCTGTCGCTTTCTCTGTGTCATCAGAGTTTATATAACATCTGCAGTTGAGACAACATTGTTAAGTGACCATCGATTCAGTCCAAAAGACAACTTGTATTTATTGTAGTTATTTGTGTGATACAGAAGGTGTCTCGTGCATCACTGACAAGAGGCGGATCACAGGAAGATCCACAACAGTTGCTCAGGGACCTGCATGATTCATTGGAACGAGAGGCTGATTTGCGTGAGCAACTGCGCTTTGCAGAGGAGGAAGTGAGTTGATGAGTGTGCGATGTAGGCCTAAGTACCAGGTCCCTATAATGATAAGATTTTTTCTATACAAAATTTTGCAGATTATCAGATTTCATATTGTGGATGCTTCAGTTTATTTCAGAACTCATATTTTGTGAGTGGGCTTTTCTTCTTTTTGGAATGAGTATGATGCAGGGGGCTGATAAATTACATTACCAGTTTTGTAGTCAAAAGTTTGGCTTCGGTCAAGAGTTTGTCTGAATTAAAACTCATTTTTTTAACCACTAACATGATTTAGTTCATTCCTTCACTTCAGTTCTTTTCTTTCGTATGTTTGAACTACAGACCTATAGGCAATTAATGATATGATTCATAAACATGTCCTTAATATTCAAAGCAAATTCATTGTGGCAGTAATGCTCCAGATTTGTGTTTGAAAAGTACCAAGTATGAATCTTGACCAATGAACACCTAGTCTGACTGAAATTTTCTGTGGCTCTTAATCTGTCCAGGTATATTCTAGTGTAATATCCTGAAATGGGCCACAGCCATTCTCTGTGAAATTGTTGCCTTTTTACCGTTTGAGGTTATCTTCATTTCCCACTCAACGCTGTGTAGCCTCAGGAGTTTAAATAGTGTTGTTAAATAACCTAAGAAACATGTAGTCACAGTTGTCACAGATACAAAGACTGCTTAGCTCAGTGACGTGCTTTAGCTGTTTTGTTTCTGTGTAATTTTTTTAAATTTTTGCCTTCAAGGAAGGTAATTGTAAACTTATATCTTGAGGTATCAAATCTCCAAACTTGTGTATGCCTTCAACTGATAACAGGATGTAGCAAGGAAAATTCATGATGAAAATGAATTTGCCTACATTTTCTTTAATTTAAGCTCATTTTGGTCACTTATAAAAAAAGTTCTCAGTTGGTGAAATAGAATTAGTTGTACAGGAGAATGCCATCTTGGTTATTGGCTTACTCATTTGCTTTTATACCTGCTTCTTCCTTACTTTCTTGTAAATCAGTAGTTATCAAGTAAAGGCATGTGCTATGATTACATTCTTTTTATAATATTTTTTGATATGGATGTTATAAAATATATCAGGAACTTCAATTAATGGGTGTGTAAAAATCTAAGAATTTGGTAACATTTGTCTTTGTCTTGGAAGTAGAATTTATTGTCTGGGTGAGAGGACATGTGATGTACCAGAGACTTGTTCTGTAGTCATCATTAGAGGCAAAAAGGGATACCTATCCAGACAGTGGACAATAACAAGAGAGAACAGGTCCTTGTAGATAACTGCACCATTTTCATAAAATTTTATAAAGGTCTTATGTTGTGTTAATTTCATGTTTTCCTTTTATTAATATAAGTAGCTGATGGCTGCATACATGCATAGCAATTTCATCTGGATATTCTATTCTCAAATATGTTTTCTACTTATAAAAACTCAGCTTCAGAGGAACAGAAAACTTAAGATCTTCAGTGCCAATTGGAGAAACATACCAACTTTACCGTCATTGCGACCAGATGTTTTTCCATTGTTTTACCAGCAAGAAATTTCCTCTGCTGATATTTCAAGAAGACAGTCCCAGTATGCTTCCACTGTACTGCATTCTGGAGAAGCACATAGAACTCCAAGAATATCTTCAGGAACTCAAACAAGTGTCTTGAACATTCCTATAACCTCACAGTCAAGACCTGTCATGATCACGAGTCTAGATGATACACAGATTTCCTGTGGAGAAGTTGTGAAAATTCCTGTATATACTCAGAGTATACAAGCCACAGGTTTTGTGTCAGCTGAAGATGAAGGAATAGATAACCAGGAAGTGACAAATACAGTTGAAACTACAGAATCAACTCAGACTGATCACTTTGTACAAGTTTCTGTTGAAATACAAACAGAGAATTTGCCAGCAATAACAGAAATATCCGAAACTGACGTTTCTACAGATCTTCAGTTTTCTTCCCTTTCTCATACTGAAGATATATGTATTAAAGTGCAACATTCTAAGGAACGTGGGACTCCTGTATCAACTCAAACTGCTTCACTTGATACACACACTATTTCCACAGAAACTGAACCAATTGAAATAGCATCTGTAGAAGTGCAAACTGAAGAGTTACTTGAAAGGACTTGTGCAACACCTTCAAATTTAGAAAGTAATTCAGAAATTCAGAAATGTGTCAGTGATAGCAGATATCAACCCAAACCTCACTTACCATTTAGTGTACCTGAGTACTCAGCAGAAGAAAATAATTCAGCTCCCCTACCCATTGCCATAATAGAATCTGATATATCTGTTGAAGAATTTACAGAGCTGAAAATGTCCGTTGGGACACAAACAGTTTCTTCATCACCATATCCAAGCACAATGGTGAACCCTATGAGGCAGTTCCAGTTTTGTATAACAACGGTTTTCCCATCTGGCTCTCTCCTCTCTAGAAGTTCACCAATGAGATCACTACTAATGCCCCTAGGTATGATCTTTTTATAACTGTATGTGAGCATAATAAAGCTGATGAATAATGCAAAAACACATTTTTAGTAATTACATGATCTTTGTAGTGTAAAGTTGTGGCTATGGAAGGTATGTCAGAAAACTATTTTTTTGTGTACATTTGCACAGAAAATGATAACAAAAAGAAAACATGAAATGGAGAACTCCTTTTCATCTTCGAGTACTTCAGAATTTCAACTTTTTCATTGAGTGGATAAGCCATTTGTGATTTTCCTGTTTCCTGATTAGGTGTTTAGCTTCATAGGTCTCCAGGTTTTCAGTAGGTTTGATACACTCCAAGTTCTTTACTAAATGGATTAACACTAACACATCCATGATTCTTCAGTTTCCTTTCTGTTTGGATGAAGATCAGGATTCTTCAGTTTTGTCTCTGAATAAGCATTCTGCAGTTTCCTGACTTGATTAATTTAAATGTCTTAAAGAGCTCCCAGTTTTTTGACTGGTCTAACACCTTTCAAGATTCTCCACCTTCCTAACTGGATACATAAACACCTCCAACAGTCTCCATTTTCCTGAATGCACCTCCAAAAATCACTCTTTCCTTAGTGGGTGAAGCAAGAGCTCCAGGATTATACAGTTTTCTGACTGGCTGATCACTTTTTGAATGGGTGACTGGACATATCTAGGATTCTCCTCCTCCTTGAATGGATGGATGAACACTTCAGGTTTCTCAATTTTCCTGACTAGGCAGATGAGCACCTCCAGAATCTAAAGTTTTCCGCCCAGTCTTGCTACATTATTTGTTCAAACATTAATAATTCCTCTACAGGACAGAGTTCTTCCATATGTTATATAAGCACTCAGCATCAAAATTTTGATATGTGCTATCCGTTGCAGTGAAATTGACACTCTGTTTTATTTGTAGACATTGTTAATCTATCTGAAAACAAATTTAAAAACGTTTTATGTGGTATATTGTGTAATTGTTATATTATTATTAAATACTAAAGAGGATGAAAGAAATGCAAAGTGTACCATATAAAAACAAAATATGCCTCCATAAACTTCATCGTGTACATACATTACTGGAATTTAAGATGGTCCAAACTAAAGATGGATTAATTGGAAATGTGTTTTTGTAACTTTGAATGCTGAATTCTTTTCTGTGAAAGACAAGTAACCACACAGTTCCTTGAAGGAGATATCTTGTCACTTGTTTTTGTCATTCCTGTGTTTATTGTTCCATCTTTGTCTTTTATACTTCTCTATAATATTGGATGGTTTTTCTTTCTTGCATTAACATTTCCAGTATTACCAAGCATAATATACAGATATCATCTGATTAGGACAGACATGCATAACAACTATTCAACCCTGTCCTGAGCCAGTTTAATCCCATATGTACATATGTATGTATTATCTCCCAGGTTTCACACCAAAATTTTGTACAAATTTCTCTTTTGCTCATGTGTACCACACAGTCTGTCTTTGTTTTCTGCCTTCATTATATGCCTCATATTATATAAAGAGTGCCAAGTTTGAAGCTCATCATTGCTTCGTAATTTTCTCCACCATGCTATAATTATTCCTCAGATGTCTGCATATAAATTTGGCAAAAGCAACATCTGACAAAAATTATCAGCACCTGGATCTAATTAAATTACCATAAACTAAATGCTGCTTTTATTAATTCCATTTTAATGATCTGTCTTTAGCATGTTTGGTATTGAGCATTAAAATGTCATGTCAAGTTCTCTGCATTTGTGGTCCATTATGGAACACTTGTGCGATTGTTGGTGTGTGTCTGTGTGTTTGCAGGCGCAAACTCTTCGTAAGAAGGCATCGAGAGTCGAGGATGATAACGAATCCCTGGTGTTGCAGCTCAAGAAAATGGCTACCAAGGCCAGAAGTATGTTAGAGTTTTAAAAAAAGAAAGAAAG
>Ga0136643_10001029_pt1 | contig 32947 bp, 12 predicted proteins | sample TergutLab28metaG_FD_96883 | JGI IMG/M metagenome (GOLD analysis project Ga0136643, IMG submission 96883) | Labiotermes labralis P1 segment gut microbial communities from Petit-Saut dam, French Guiana - Lab288 P1 (version 3) (version 3) | ecosystem: Host-associated > Arthropoda: Insects >...
AGCATCCTGTACAATGGGTACCGGGTCTTTCCCGGGGGTGAAGAGCGGCCGGGTCGTGATGCTGACCCCTCTCTCCCTTCTAGTGCCGTGGTCAAGCAAGAGTAGAGCTATATCTCTACTCCTCCTATGGGCCGCACCGCCTGTACAGAGCCTCAGTGCCTGTACAAGGGTGCACTTCTTATCTCACCTACACGCTGGAATAAACTCACTAAAACAACGCTTCAAACATCACTCTACACAGACTAAGCAATTTTATCTCCGAAATTATTAAGCTTTACAGAATTTTAACCTATAATTTTATTACTTAAATAATTTTAACTGATATTATAACAATGTTTAATTGTTATGGGACAAGGACACAATTAATCATACTTTCCCTTTGTATTCTTGAAATTATTTTAATCTGAAGATGCCTGCAATAGCGGGCGAAACATTTTGGAAAAAAAGAAGTGTAGTTAAAATAACTCTGAATATTGAAGTGCATTTCGTGGGTTATTTGTTTATTACTAACTTACATTACACCAATTAAGAAATTATAAACATTTTTCCTTTGTCAAATTACAAGTATGTTGGTCAGGTTATACTTTAGCATCTTATACCTTGTATATTAGAATACGACAAAATTTATGGCTTCATAAATAAAGTTTTATTCCTGTGTAACGTAATCTACAGAAGTGACAGGAAAGTAACACAAAGAGTTTCTAAATATTTCATCAGTTTTAGCAGTTCCACTATTCAGCACCACATGCGGTACATTAATGTAAGTATATCATACTGTACTGTTAAAGATCAATGTCAGCAGTCTAACCACATAGCGAACTGAACAAGTGTTGCTGTAAGTAGGAAACAGAACTGCGACGGTAGCAGAATTGTAAATTTAACTCACTGGAAATGGCACCAAACCGTACGGTGTTACAACATTTAAACGGTCGTGCCTAGTGGGGTATGAAATCGGCTAGGAACACTACAGTTTGTTGACACTACAGCAATAGTGCAACGTACAACAAGGTATGTTGCGGGCGGTCAAATACAGCAGGTCGCTATGCAGCATTGGTGATTGTGTATTTTTGCAATTTCGTATTATTTTTGACAAAACTGCTATACAACCCAGACAAAAAAAATTAATGATTCCTGGTTAAATGCTAATAATATTCATATTATTCTCGAGTGATATACTTGGATAATAAAATTATTAAAATAATGGTCCTTATTTCAGGAAATATTATTTTAATACTGTAATAAAAAACGAATGCGTGGTTAGCAATTAAAATAGATATGAATAATATTTCTGTTTACGTAACATCTAGAATATCATAGACCAAAGGTGGCTAAACAGTCGATATGTGATCTACCTGTCGTCGTGATCAGTTGTTTTGTGGATCGAAGACACGTATTTTTTCTAAAAATTATTATTTGCCGCCCCAGAAATATCACAGTCTCTCTGTTTGACAGCATTATTTTGATCAACCTACCTTTGCGAAGACGCTTTCAAAAAGGTTAGGATAACTAACTAAAAATAACGAAGCCCTCCTACACTGAAAATTTAAAATACTGCTTCCTTTTGTGTCTAAGTGAACATGAACATTCTTCAGTAAGTTATAGCAAGATATGCAGCGTCATACAGCAACATCGCAATAGAAAAATTAATAAAGAACACCTTGTAAGGTCGGTAAATTATTTCATTTCGAAAAGTCAAATTTTAATGAAAGAAACAGCTGTATTTTTGTACTTGTGATAATATTACTTTATATTACAATTCTTTGCGTATTTCACATATTTAAATATTATTTTCTACGCTGTATCACGAAACACATTCTGTCTGCAGAGCAGTTCAATGGGACTGAATGTCTGGCCACCTGTGTCATAGAGGGATTGGATAAATCAACAGGCAGTAAGTAACTTTCGACATAGAATTGGGTCCACAAGGGTAAAATAAATAAATAAATAAATAAATATCGTTTTGAAGTACCAAGAACATGAAAACTTCCTACTAGTAGGGAGTAGTGTGGCAGAACAACTTGTGAGAGTCTATGAGTTGAAGTTTAGTCAAGATATTACTGTGTTAGGGATATTTTTTAGATTATCACAATCTGACAGCACGTGTATACCGAGCTTGCGAAATTTCTGATACATTAGTTGTACTGCTGCGCAGTTCAGAGATCCTTAATACATTAACTGTGAAAAGTTACAGGCGGAGAGTGTGAGAGACGCGGCATTCGGGTGCGAATGGTTGGGAACTCCTATCCCAATTCAGAGATGCTTGAAGTTCATCATTGCTACAGCTAACAAGGAGTTCCACCTGACAGCGGGGAAGTTTGTTCCGGTGTCAAACATGACCATGATGAACGTATGTATCTAACATTATGATTACGCTACAACATGATAATGAATAATATAGTTTTATATAACACTGTACATGGAGGAAAAGAAATTATATCGATGATATAGTGTAAGAGGAACTATCCGTCTCTGAGTGACACTTACTCTGTCTGACATGTACGGCCCTCTCGTGCCACTGGGTAGGTTGAAGACTCATTCACCCGAAATATTAATCTCACACTTCGTACTAATGGATCGGTCAACATCCTACTTTAACTCAATTATTATACCAACCACTGCACTTACATAAAATTTATAAAATTTACACACTAAAACATTAAAACATTAAAAACGCTCCGAGATATTTCAGTCCTAGGACCATCATCAGGGAGCCTTGCTAAAGTCATATTATAAAAAGTCACTTAAATTTCGCTGTACCGGTTGCGTATTGTGGCAGCATGCCACGGCATGCAACATTGATAAAATTAATCAACAGGTTTTATTTGCTGTATATCACTCCTGTGGACAATAGTCATCCACACGAGCAGTACGTCGAAGGTGTCGTCCGGCTCCATTCCAGTTAGAAAAAAAACACAAACAAACAGCAATAGTTCGTTGCACTGCACAGTGAACACAATTCAGGGAGCAACGAATGGACTTCGATATTTAAGACTACGATTAACTGTGAGAAATCTGCAAAGGCAGAACAAAAACTGGTTAACCTGGCACACAAGACTACAAGTGACAGAAGGCCAGCACATCCCATATGACATACTTCAGATAAACAAAAAAGATCCTCACCTGTCAGAAGACACTGTAATTCCACAGGATAAGTTCGTCATATTGGAGACTATTCGACAACACGCACAACCCCGCTGAATTCTCCTATCATGGCCTCGTATACATTAAAATATTTGTGCTTGACTTTATTAATTAATGTTTTAATATATCCCCAGCACATCGTGTTGTCTTCCATAACAAAAATGGTTTAATATAGCCTTGTTTCTGTTTGGTAATTTCGTGCTTAAAATGTGATGAAATGAAAATTTAAATATTTATAGATGCAATTTAGTTATTAAGTTGTGCCTGGAAGATTAAGATCCCTAAGACTATATTAGTTAAGAAAATCATTTTCTTTTTCATGTAAGGGAATTCGTTTTTATTATACTGAATCTCGCTACTTAACACGGTACCAAATCTGTATTATAAATATAAAGTTGTATGTATTGTATATCGAGATTTAAATAATGCTTTGCATAAGGCTAGTCTTGTTAAACAAATGAGACTGACTTACATTAGTTTTGCAACTTTACGTACAGCATTTTCACTCTCTTTCACTGATATATGGTCTTTCCGAATCGAAGCGGTTTTTATATTTCTCGCTTTAGATTTTCCTTTTGAATGAATTGATAAAGGCGAAAAGTGTAAAAAGCCATTTCACCAAACGTTAATGATACAAGATGGAGGAAGAAAAATGGTGGCCGTGACCAACTGTGGTTCAGTTTCGTTTAACCACCGAAAGTGAAAGCGTAAACAGTCATGCCACTGCATGTTTCTCGATAGTAAAAAAATAGTGCTTCTTTTTGTTGTGAGGATTCTTTTTGTATCTTCTGTTTGAAATAAACTGCTATGCTTTTAAATGCAACAACGAAAATACCCCTTTCATGACAGATGTAACGAAATAACGAGTGTGCGTTTGAAATATGAAAGCTGAACACCAAGAAAACAAAGGACTAGTAAAATTTTACTACAGAAAATTCTGCAGGAAAAGAAATTTCCCTAACTCATAACAGAGAAAACAAAATTACAAAATAAAAACAATTCATACTACAAATTGTGCTGAGCTAATAACACAGAAAACCTAGGCGACATTTATGTGCTGCATTTGTTTTGGTTGAAACAATCACTTTCTTCCCTGCGTTACGTTCGTATTTCACGACTCTCAGTGCCAACAGAGGGACACAGACATACAAATTTACACATTTCAATAAAGGGACACGCACATTTTGTGTATGTGTGTTATGGCAAAATAATTTATTATTGTACGGGTAGGGGTTCCGTACTGAAAACTGTTTTATAATAATTCTCTCTTGAATGATCAGAAAATAATTTCCATAAATTAACGACATATAATTTTCCACTGTAACTGCAGTGTCTATTCAAATCATTATCACTGCCACGTCACCATGTCTGAGGACAGAAATGTTCTGCATACCGATTGCGTACAGCACATGCAGCTTTTGTATGGTTATTGCTGTCAATAAAAGCGACATTTATCATCCCTTCTGCTGTGTCCTTAACGTGTAGCAGCCAACTACCAGATGAGGTTTTCCTTCTTCCCACACTTCGATGTTGGCTATTCCGTCAAAGAAATGAGAGTCCGGCAGCGGAATTTTGCCTAAGCTCATTGTGTAGAATAAGAATGACTTTTGGTGGTAGAACTGTGTTTCAGCTTGCAATGCCACCAACTTTTCTCACACTTAGACTTTTAATTCCATTGCCCGAAATGAATTTTCTGACATATGTCTCGCACTCCACAGTAAATGCATATATTCAAATTCTTGTTTTCTTAATGGTCTCTTCAAAGAACACATTTTCAAAATATTTCTTCTGAGAAGGAGAATAACTGAGAAGAAGAGTAATATGAACCACACAAATCCTGTAGCAGGCGTATTAAGAATATTTATATACGGTGCTTCTTCGAATAAACATTTTTAAAACAACACTGCTTGTTTCAATATTCCATTAATAAAGAATAGATGTAGGGAAATTTGGCTAGTACCCACACTAGATAAAAGAAATTACTCTGTGGCCCTTCTGAGAGTAATAAAATTTATAACCACTTTTTCAAGACACTGAATGTGATTATGTTTTCAATCAATGACGTCGGTGCAATGTGGAATATCCAAACGTGACTCACAATATTGCAATAATTTTTTCCATTCCTCCATATTGACTAGAACCTCTAAAATCTTAGCACAGTATTTCAATACGGCAAATTAACTATTATTATTTATGATTTTATAATTTATATTAATAATAAATACTTCAAATAAAACCCACAATAAAATAAATTTGCGAAAGTATAAGTATTGAAGTTCTTAATATTTTGCAGACAGAACATATGTAATGTTCATTGTTGCAGATTAACCTATTAGAAAATGTGAGGCTGGATAGAGAAGCTGAAAATTAAACTCGTGATTGCGAAGAAAATTCTGAGGAAACAGAATTTAAAAATGGAAAAACTTATGAATTAACAGAAACGAAGATTGTCTGGGAACGGTGGGCTTGAGCCACCGAAGCTTATGTGTAAATGTATGCGAAAAGAAGAAAAAGAAGGGAAGATAACGGAGTGTATGAATTGTGGGCATCTGGGAATTTAATGTGTAGATAGCTCCAGTGGTAATTTAATGCAGTTTACCAAGTCTGCAAAGCACCAGAAAATGCAATTGATTACATTTTGCACATATAGCCGTGCAGCTACAAGTAGTTTTCTAATTTATCAACAAAGATTTAAGCGTGTTACGGTGGAAGAACATCTATATAAGTTGTCGGAAAGAAGTTCCACCATTCTTGTCCAAAGAGAAAACAGCTGCAGGATGATACAGGAACCATACTTATTGCAAATTTTTTTAATGCAAAAAAAGCTTTAACTAAGAAATTATTAACATTTTTTAATAATCACACAATAAAATTTTAAATTAATATAGAATACACTCCAATTCATTTGGAAAATATTTAGATTTTTAAAAACGAATTTTATAAAGAGAAAAATGATATAACATTCCCACAGACTTGCTGGAAAAATTTTCAGCTTTACTTTTCTTGCTATAATGACGTTCTCTAAGCATAGATATTTAGCCTCTTAAGATGCATGGGAGGAACTTGCGAATGATATTCTTGGGACATGGCCTAAAGTTTCAAGTTTAAAAAAGTATTCACCAGCAACCAAACAAGTATGAGTGACCTCTGACTTCAGACACACAGGAAGACATTTCTTATATAAGTATTCCGTTTTCTTACGCAGTGTTCTAATTTGTTAGCTCCACTTAAATTTTCTTCAGATATTTTTGTGTGGTTTCTGAATAAGTATATATCTTCACTTTCCCATCTTTATTATAAGTGCTTAATGGGCTATTGTGTAGATTCACATAATCCTGGTTTCCCCCACAAACAACCCTTGTTTTGTTTTCTATTTATTCATAAATCTTTTTAACTTAATTGGTTAAACAATCAGAAGAAAAACTAATACCTAAAATCACGAGGTCAGCTGGCGACACTTCCAAATATTGCATGGTGTTCAAAGTTGTAAAAAATATGTACGGAATTTAGTCAATCAATTTCATTAACTCTGGATGATTCGTTCGTGACGATGATTCAGGATGAACAATTAAAATCTCCGTCAGGTTTTTACATATTTGATTGTTATTGGTAGCCCATTTATGGAAGTAAAACCCTTCGATACTCTCTCATATAGCCCATTTTCTTCCTCGCATATACTTGTAAGAACCATAATATCTTCATTTCTAACACACAGGTAATCAATCCCTTTACAGTCCTGGTCGAGCCCATAGGGATATAAGAGTTTGGGGCTCCCAGAATTTCTAGACATTCGGCACATGAAGGTGGTAATGTTGTCAGCCTCACGCTCTGGCTGCCTGCACGTCCCAGGAGATATTCCTGGTGCTTATTCATGTTACAGGCTGGGTCGAAAGCAGGGCAATATTGAGGCTACAAGGAATAAGTCAATCCAATGACATCATCGACAATCGAACCCACGACCTTGAGACTTGTAGCGCAGTGCCTGAACCAACTGCACCACCGCGTACCATTCTATTTTAGCAAAATTATACGAACTGTCGAAAGCATGTTGGGAACACAACAGAAGGCCAAAGTTTATGTAAACTCCGCATTGAATCAGTAATACGGAGAAAGTGAAAGTGAAAATTCTGTACGTAAAGGCAAAAACCTTACACAACTAAGTACCGCTTATTTAAAACAGCCAACCATGTCCCACTTAAAATTTTAAATATCCATTATACCGTCCATACATCATCAAAAGTTACATTAAAGAATTGATAATATCTAAAGTACCGAGATTCAGCGTAATAATAAACAAAGCCTCTTATGCCAGAACTACATTACATTACATTACTAGTAAATTCATATGATTAGGCGGATGAATTATTGATATTACATCTAAAAGTACTTAAAGTTTCGTTTCAACATGTACAGGCGGACCCCCGTATCCACGGGTAATAGGTTCCAAAATCTACCGCTGCTATGTGAAACCGCGGACAGTACCGAACGCTATACGAGTATATATAATGTGATATTCGTGTAACATACACAAATACGGCGAAGTTTAATTGATATGTTACGAACAGTAAGACATTACCAACTTTAAATAAAATTATAATAAAGTGTAGTGTAAACTACATTGTACATTTACAGTGTACGTTCTCTCTCTCTCTCTCTCACACACACATGCGTATGAAACTAAGGGATTCTGACGTTTCAGACAAATCCTATAGCAATGAAAAAAATACATTATCTGTACTGTACAGCATCAAGTACATTTTCAAGGGGTGACGGAACAATAAAAATCATGCTTCCTATTAAAGCGCTAAATAAGGAATGAAAAAAGTGTTACTGTTACACATTTTACAATGAAAATCAATTTACGTACCTGTACATAATCTGTAATAAGAAAATTTTATTTGTTAGAAAAGTCTTAGCCTCTTGTGTATATTCACCGGCTTCTCCATTCTTCTTGTTGCTTTCTAAACACAAACACTGCGATAACGTGGCAACTAATTCTAACAGCGAGAATTCTAGAAACATAATGATGGCAAGTTTAAGGGTAAGCGTGGGTACGGGGACAAAGGAAGATCAGTCCAGTACAGGGCGTGTTTGGGCTGCTGGATTTCACCATGTTAGGGCCCGTTCTGGCTTGTCGAGCGTTTTGTGACTTATGAATCGTTTATTTCTTTAATTTTCCATATTTTTTCGGGCAGCAATAAACCTCGGATAACTAAAACCGCGGACACAGAATCCACGGATATGGGAGTCCGCCCGTATTATTACAGCGGTATAATTATAATAATATAATAATAAGTATAATAATAATTTTCATCATCATCATCATCATCATCATCATCATCATCATCTATTTAAAGATAATGATTTAATATGGGATACAGTTGAAGAGGGCCACTGGAAATAGAGATGTACACATTCTTAGCCTAGCGCTTGATGGTATTGTGTGGTCAAGTACACGAAACCACTGTGCCTTGTACAGGAAGCTGGATAAGCCCATGGCCCGTCTATACAGGTAAGGAGAAGAGAAATGTTTCTTGCTTCTAACAAAATGCGTACTCCAGACGGTCCCAACTGCACAATCGATAGGGGGAATGATAGACGAATTCCGAATTTGTGTATGAAAAAAACGGCCTGTATTAGGGCACTACACGAGCATCAGAGTGCAAAGAATGCACGAACAATGAAATACGTTAACCGGCCACGTTAGGAGTTACGAATCAATCTCTGGAATTCCGACACACATAACGTAAATACAGACCGCTAAATGCACGACGTCCATAGATGTTTGTTTAACAGTCGTTTCTTTTTCACCTACTGCATAAAAGAATACATACACTCGAAAATGAAAGGAGGTTAAGGATATTTAACTGTGTAGTTAATGGCTGCATGTTAATTGTACTTTCAAATTACTGAAACTGTAATATGAAGAACTGTCAGGTTTATTTTATCCATCACTGTTCAATCCAAAATTATGGTTATAACACTATTGATGGATGTCACGAATTTCATTTCCAAAATTTATATTTATTCCTTTTTTCTGAATATCAAAAGGCCGCGTATTTACAGACAAATATTATACAAAAACACGGATGTAGGCAATGGTCTCAAGGAGCCAAATGCCAATTTAACGCAATACGCATTTCTTCTTTATCCTATTCACCACGCTTGCCATTCCAAACTACCATTACTTTTCGCCGGACAAGCGTGTACCCCGACTCTCGCACCACGCCATATATACCAGGATATTGACAATTAAAAGTTGTCGCTCGGTCTCTTTCGGGCTCGGGAATATTTGTGCTGTGTGCCATATCTTGGATAGTAATAAGATAAGCAGATATTGGATTCGTTCGTTCACACATCTGTCCCTAACTTACGCGTCTCTCGCCAGGGCTTTTACCTTGCCTGTCGCCCACGTCCAAGTGACATTCCCTGAACGGGCTACTGTACTCGTGCATCTGAAACACAGTACAGTTATTTCCTCACAATATGGGATGTCCAGTATGTTCATCGAGTTGTCCCAGAAGCCTGCCGCCATGGTTTTCGAGCACCAATTGTCCTTTCGTAGGTCAGTAGGAGGTCACCGAAAATTTAAATGTCTGCTGATGACGTGGATGTGCAGGCTTCTGTCTAAAGTGGTGCATATGGTTCTGCCCAACACAACTCATGTTGTACACGGCTTACAATTAAATATAAATTCATCAACTTAATCTCGGTACATAACTACAGTTGACAGGGTGAAATACAGACCGCATTGATATCAACAAAACATACAGACTTTAAGTAGGTCTTCTATACGGCAAATTTTTATTGAAATGTGAAGAACGTAGACATGATGCGCTAAGGAATTAAACATTGCGTATCATATTCTTTATCCATTGTGTTGGAATACAAATACCCAGTTTCATGACATTCAGTTTGCAATTACGAGGGACGCCACGCACAAACAAAGGATGGATATGAGAACACAATAAAAGAGTTTTCCTTATAGGTTTAGATCAGTGTGCTAAGTGTAGTTTTCGACATTATAAAGAGAAAATAATGATTCTGAATTTAATTCCATTTCCACAAGACCCTTGAGATATTACGTATAAAATGCGCATGTCGCCAACGCAGTATTTGTCTGTCGCAGATAATGCAAGAGACGCTGTCCTTCTTCATGTTTCTGCTTCAAGTGAAAGACAAGAAAGAGAATATGCAACTATAGCAATAAGGAAGACAACGGAGCACTACATTTTAACTCACTGTAATGTCTGCGGTCCTGTCTTGTGCTTTTATAATGTACAGCACCTAGCAGTGCAAGTTAAATAACACATATCGCAACACACATTATTAGTGTAATATTACATTTACAATACATCTGTTAGCGGAATATGAAACCGAAACTAAAACTGCCCATGCCCTTCATGTCACTCCTTCCTTTCTGTCCATAAAAACATATTTTCTTACGATATTCAGTAGATGAAAGCCTCTGTTTAATCATAGTTCAACTCCAAATGCCACACGAAGCTTTCGACTACCTCTATACACGAAAAACGAGAAATAGGTAAACCAGCCTTAATTTAAGTAATGCTTATATTTAATGACGTGACAATACGTCAGGGCTACACCCTTCATCAATTGTAATACAGAACGAAATTCTGAAGGAACTGTAACTGAAAAGTCGCGGAGTAATAAATTTTGTGACTAATATGTGAAAGGTAAAGATTTAAATAGATTAATTGCAATAGTAGACTCATAATGTCCTGCTATTAATGATACGTTATATCATATTGCTGAAATAATAGCTACGTTAAAACACCTCACGCTGCAATGGAAGTCATAAAAGGCCGTTGTGGTCCGTAATCTTAGACAATATGAGAACGTTTGCAACTAATCTAAATGTAAATAAAATAAAATATTATGCCCTTCTACGTGGCTAGCAAACATCGTCTCAAAATTTCAGTTCTAACGCACAAGTGGCAATTCGTTATGCCAATTGCTTCAGAATATTTCCAGCCAGAAGTTGAAATATTCAACAACAAAAATTGTGTCACTTAAAAGGAGAACTTAGATAGTCCAATACGTGTAGGGGAAATTTGTTTGAACCCGTAATTTCAAGCATATACAGTACTTCGACACGACAAATTCCATTTACAAGTCCACAGTTCTAGCGGCACATCAACCAGCAGGTTGAAAATCCCTGGAACAGAACTGCAATGGCCGGTGAGCCCAACGATCAAAACATCATGAAAATGGGTTGGTGGAGCGGGGTATGTTTTGTGAGATAACTTTATACATTTTCACATATCGGATGTACAAGTAGGGAAGTGGTCATTATCGCGCTTCAAGGGAAACATATCTGGCATCCATCGAACAGGAGAAATGATGGTTCCTGAGAATAATTCGGTCAAGCTGTGAAACTTACAGCTACAGACACGCTTATCATTACTTCAAATGTCGTGTGTAATTAACGTAATTGAGTACCATTAGCATGTGTTATGTTCATATAAAACTGCATACTCATAAAATGTCGTATGATATAAACACCTAATTCAAATCACTGTAGAAGGACGCTGAATCGACACATTTGATGTATTACGATGCCTACAACTGCATATCCAAACACAGAATCACACTCACGTTCAGTCCTGCTCGTGCGCTCTAATACCGACTAACACATCCCATCTCAAAACATTCTTAAATTCTATATCTGCATTAATGTACATTAGGTTACGAACTATAAGCCATGAAATAGCACGCTGTCTGGCAAAAAAAGACACATAGGAAATTTGAAGGCATTCTTTTGCCTTATAGTAACTATTTCATGACATTTATCCCCACATACGCACAACAATATGAATACAGTAGTTTCAGAAATATACCATATTCCACATTTTGTTATACATTGGCCATCATTAGGGAGGTGGTTATCAAAGAGAAGGATAGTGGCTAATTACGTTACATATATGAATGTTACAATTGTGCTATTTTTGGCATAAGTATTGTGAATACTTACCAAATTTTAATATGGTAAATATAATCTAAAAATTTTGGATTTTGTAAGCAACGTACTTTACAAGATGTCATAAGGAACAAAAGAGGTGAGTGGATGTCCTTATCCATTCTGATCCATGGTCCTTATTGATAATGACAGTCATGTAACAAATATCTTTACTTGACCGGAAGAATTTAATGAAACGTCAAAATAATTTGGAACTACAAATATTTTATATTACTCACCATCGCTGCCCTAAATATTGATCGAATTTTGAATTAAAAAGATTCTAAACAATGGAAACGCCTTTGGCCATATATCGCACTGAGCATATAAAAATCATATTCACACACACACACACACACACACACACACACACGCACCACGCACGCACGCACTCACGCGCACGCACACACACACACACACACACACGGACACACATATATATATATTTGAATCGGGTCAATAGAGGTAACAAATTATGAAGCTTTCATTATGTCCTTTTCACCGGTTAACTATTGACTTCTCTCTCAAATATCCAAACAATTTTCTGACTACGCCCATTTCACCAAATCCTACAACATGACCAGCTCCTTAAAATTCTGGTGCTGAACTATTCCTATTCTGCGTCACCGGGTAGAGGGTTGGATTTCCACAGAATGCAACATATGAACTTTATATTTTCCGTGTCCCTGCATTAAGGAAACTTTTCCACTTACGTAGTAAAACAACAAATCCACCTTGATAAAACATTTTTTTTTTATATTAGTGTTACATCAATCTCGTTATGCTTTATCTACATTCTTGTCAAATACCCTGATGATGTGATGTATCCACCGAAGAAAAGACTCTGATCGGACGTATTTCAGATGTTGTCCGGTCAGGGAGTGGATCCGACTTCGTTGCTTAGAAGGAGTGAGAGAGTGTGATGGCTAGACAGTGTAACTTTCATAGACTTCAGATGATAGTCTTTACCAATAATTAGTAGCTTCACAAGAAAGAGGAGAGTAATTTGGCACCACTGCTGCCGCCGGACTCGCTAGAAGATGTTGGGACGTCTTGCCCCAGAGACTGCTTTATTGAGAGTGACTGCGTAATGCAACGTAAGGCTTCAAGAAAGTACAAATGATTCACCATCAACTGACGGGTCCCACGAACGCTAGTCGCCCTAAGTACTTAACCTTGTATCCCAGGGCGCTCTGCGATCGCGACGGGCTTGTGTATGTACAGAATTCTTAGAACAATTCTCGTGACCAGTGTGCAATGAGTTCTGCAGTTACACGAGTAGCAATAAACACACATAGCAATACACATCAATAAAATGATTACGATATAACAGTAATACAGTGCATGCTGTCATAACTACACGACATCTCCGCCGTTAATTTACAGTTCATTTCACACTTTAAGTGGGCTCGCATTCTGTTTTGCTGTGTATTTAATAATATGATCTGGCTGCAAGGAGCTTTGATCGTTTGGGGTCTTCTGTTGTCACCCGAGGATTACCTTGTCAGGGAATGGTTTCAGGGGTTACAGCTAGACTCTCGCTGGTAGCATTGTTTTTTTGCGTTGACGGTGCTATACTGATTGGTCAGCTCTGGCGGTGGTAGTATTTTACCTACCACCTCGGGTTCGATCCTTGTACGAGGGGTGTTGACGCAATGTTTCCTTAAATACATATACAATTTACACACTATAGAAATCATAATACACTTGCAATGACGAAAGCCACGACAGAATTAGTTGTGGTGATTAAGCACCTGATGATTTCTTTTCGGTCCAGTTCTTTGAGTTGATTTGTTTGCTAAAGGTAACACAATCACTTATCCTAACACGTTATCACGGACGTATATTTGCACTTCACAAATTCTGTGCAACAAATGAACGGAATCTTTACTCATTGTGAATGGAAGAGACATATCTGGAGGGAAGGATGGAATGCTACACATGAGGACATCTATTATCAGGTGAGGTGGCACTTTGGGTGTGAGGGATCCCCTGTTGCGCACTAACTATGCTGTTGATTACAATATTCAAAATAACGTTGTATTGAATTCAACCCGTCTAGAACCCTCGCTGTGTGATTTTCTATCATGTGTGTCTGGCTAGTTATCGGCCCGAGTGAAATGTAAAAAATGGTTTACCAGTCAGTGATGTGCTAAGCAGCTGTTCCTAAATTTTCATAATAAATGCCAGCTGATTCATCGATTCTTTCCATACCACACCTTATGTCACGGTGGCCGGACAGTACAGCCACCTCAAACAGTATCCACAACACCAAGACAACATGGTGGAGTGCCATCTGTAACAAAAATGGACGTAGTGCTTACGTTCTCCCGACAGTCTCCCCCACTTCAGTAGAAGGGTTTTAAAATGTTCACATGCACCTTTATCAGCTTACGTCCCTCCCTAATTGTAGCATTCACCTTATTCATTTCTACCACTTCATAAGTTCTTATTTATTTGGAGCTCAATTTTCGAGATCTACCCCGACGCACTCTTTCCTCGTAAAGTAGAACTTTATCTCCCACTTCATTCTTCATCACTTCGGTTCCCTTATCGTAGTAGTCTTTGTTTCGAACCTTACTAGCTATCACGTCCCCGCTCCAAAATTCCGTCTCCCAGCAAGTTAGTTGGAAACGGAAGGGAATATGTAAAGATCCCTCCAAAATTTCAGTCTCTATGCTCCTATGTGTTGCAATTACTGAGCCTTCTATACTCTTCACTCCTACCCTGTCTCTAGCTTCGAACTCCTCTTTGCTGTTGTTGTTAATCAAGTATAAAACGTAGAATTACACAAATAATTTTAAAAAGCCATATTTAAATGTTGGTAAAAGTTTTTTACACCGTTATTTCAGGTACATGTAAAGAGTAGAAGAAAATAATTTTGCATTTGTTAGCGAAAGCTTCTGTTACTGCGAAAATATACGCAGTATGTTCCATTCAGTAGTGTGTATCGCAGCCCGAAAAGGATTGGGTTCATTAAACCTGCGGTACATTTAAGCAACCGATTGATGCAAGCAAAGTTTATAATACATTGTTATATTACACTTTTAAATGTGACAGTTAGCGACCGTCGAAAATTTCCCACCCTAAACGCGGCAGAGTAGAGAAGAATTTCCGAAGCGTGAATCACGTTACTATCTGCTAAAAAATATTAAAATTTCGTCACTACCCAGTTCAAATAAGGTACTCATTGCTTAAATCAGAAGAGATGTTTATAATGATGCCCCTCTGCCTACAGGCAGGCTTCACAGATCGTTAATTAATTATAATATATTCGACTAACACTTCCTGGAAAATGAAAATGTGACTATCAAATTCATGACTTAAAATTTATCGTTATTCATGACTGGCAATTCGAAATGACACAAGTTCAAATATCAAGAAAAGGGGGGATACTGATCAATTAAATTTTGTCAAATATCTTCTGTATTATCAGCAACGACCAAATAGTCTTATGTGTTGTAAGACTGTCATGTGTGAATAACAAGTAAGCTTTCGTTTATCAGTTGATGGAAAAGTGCACAAATATCAGCTTTTCAAAAAGGTCAGTTTTGGACACTTTCATTAGAAAACAAAATCCCGTTTATTGTTTCATATCGACCTGCCACCCGCTTCCAGCTTGAATTTCATGGACAGCGTACTGTTGTACCTGACGTGGATTTCGCGAACTCCACTGGTTACTGATATGACTGTTGATACACCGCCTAAATGCTGCCAAGCTTCTTCACTGGAGATAACAGTCCTACTGTAACACTTTCACTATGCACTTATCTTGACAGAAAATTGCAGACGAAAATCCAAGCGCCACTATGCATACCTTTCTGTTATATTCGTTAGTTGAGTCAACGTATGTGAAGAACTCCGTCAATTATCAAAAAATCTTAGGTTTCGAAGCTCTCTTTCTAGATTTGTAAGAACTACTCAATAACCAAACCCTCACAATATCAGCCAGCTTTATCATTAATACGATATCTCTCCAAGTCTGGCACTACCAGTAACTAAAATATTGATTTTTCTACCCACTCACATCACAGTTCGTAAACTTTTACACAATGCATTTCTTTTCTGTTTTGTTATTATTAAAAACGTTTTAAATTTGTTCAGAAAATATTCACAACCGATCCAAAATTAACAGCCTAAATGATACGTATTCCTATAGAATCTTAAATTGTTAGTTTAAACAAGAAAGTGATCTGCAAATTCCGCATTCTCAAATGTACGTAAAACTACACATTTCACAAATTATGTCAGGGCATCCCCACCTTCAGTGAGGTTTGTAGGTTCTCCTAATATTACACATGTGATCGTAACACTTTTTTTCGAATCTTATGTCAAGGCTGGTCTTTAACCCTTCGTAATTCATAAGTTATATCAATGATCGACTCTCTGTTAACTTTAAACATTACAAGTTCTCTTATTGAGCCTATGTTCTTTAGAAGGCAATATAGCGACGGAACAATGAAAGAACTGCACGGTTATGTTTCAGTGACTTCAGACATTTTCTTTCATTTGTCATCCTCAATCGCTACAAACTTCTAAAATTTTATGTTCTCTAGAAGGCAGCATAAGCAGCACAGCAGCAAAAGAAATGAATGGATCAGATTCAATACTTGATCTGCTGCATTCTGATATGTAATATATTAAAATAAATTTCGACCTATTTTGTCAATGTCTTTTTCCATTATTTTACATATTCGTTGGTGGGAAGGGTGTTGCTTTTTTGCGAAGGTAAACCTGCAAGAAATTGGTACCAATTTATCTCTCTGAGTTGAACATCTCTTTAACATAATTGTCCGAAAGGGATGAAATTTGATTGCAGCACCTCTCACGGTTAGCAGCATTGACTGTATGTTAAGTAGAACATAAAATTGTGTAATTTGTCATGTGCTTCAGAATACCATTCAGTGTCAAAAGTTCTGGTGACAAAAGTTCTGAAGATTCAGAAGAAGTTACGAGATCGACGACTAGTCACTTGAGTAAAGAGAGAGAGAGGCGATGCACTGTAACGTAACGCTGTAAGGCGTTCGCTTTATGTCTTTACCCTTCCGGCTATCGTAACAATCTGATAACACGTGACTTCAGGTGTCAGTTGCAATGTAAATAATGTAATCGCTCTTCTGGGTTGTTACACAGCGTTGATTTGTAGTTAGATACCACGTATGTGTACAGCCTATCAGTCCCATATTCTTTTTTGAATGCTCCGCTCTTGAAGACGGGACCTACAGGCTGTTCCGAAATTTTTGAAAATAATACCAATCAATGCAGGCGAATATTCTAGGAGAGCAAAGATCTCAGACTTATGCCGCTTCTCTCGAAGATCGCTTTTTGGGCACAAAAAATCAGTCATCTTGAAACATATATTGCGGTGTCTATTTCTGTCACCACACAAACAAACATCACCATGTAGAAATGTAACGCTCAGTGTACACTGACAGGTTGCGAAATGAATGGAGATATAAATGTAAATGTACGGCGACTGCTACAGTGCGCTGTTCACACTGTTGCACAGACACTGCATTAGGCGAATTCTTTCATCTGCAATGTGGGTTCCAGTTCCAAACTCACCAAACGGTTTTAACAAATAAAACATAAAAATAGGGAAAAAAAAACAAAAAGCCAAGAAGATAAAACAGTATTCTTTTATATACGACAAATAAAAAAGATAGAATAGCCCAAACCTGTAATTCTTATCTTCTCAGTGCATAAACTCTTTTGACGTATATAAACCCAACGTTCAGATCACACCTACGCAGAAGTGCGGTAGGTGACAGTGAGAGACGTTTGCAGCTCTTTATACAGCATCATGTTAGCTATAATTTGTGGAAGACGTGTTTGTTTAGGAATGTCATGTTTGCAGGGTTTTGCACTTCCAAACACAGACCGAAATCTCAAGCGTCGTTTCTACTCACCGTACTGCAGTAATAACGTCCCTAACAGTGTAGCCGCATGTCTCCATTGCACGTCACAAACTGAACTGTTTACAGTCTATGTCACGATGCTTCAAGTGTCTCTTCTATCACATAAAAGTATATTGTCATGTTCTGCTCATCCGGTCTATCTGATTCCTCGATGCTGATAATGGACACTCTCCATGCATAAAAAGCTTCATTAAGTTATTTTTACACACTGACACTTATGTAGTAACACAAAATTCACCAAAAATTTCACCAAACAAACCCAAAATTTCGAGAAGGAGGTCTGGGCCGCGCGGTAAAACAGAGAGTTTGTTCATTATTAGCACAGCCCCAGTTTCAATACCAGTACCAGTAAACTATCCTTTTATTTTTGACTGAAGAATATGAGAATAAATCGTGTGCAATTCGGTAGCCCAAATTTTTATCGTACGAGAAAATCCTGACGGCTAAAATAAGAACTTAATTTCATCAAAATCGCGTTTCCTCACGCGTCTTCCAACACAACCGGCGTGTATGAGTTTTCAACAAGTTCCAAAATATTCTTATCTAACAGAGTTCAACATTTTAAATTCTCTAAGGAGAAAGAGTTTTAGAGAAAAATCATACAATACAGAAAAGTAGATAAGGGGCGGAGAGCATGCTTTGTAATGCTAGGGAGAAATTCTCTCTAAAATTGACATGAATGGTCAGTATTTCGTACGAAAAAGCTAAAAATTATCGAAATCTCATAAAGTACAAATAAAATAAATGAAATTACATTTTCAGTAGGAGTATGTAGCTGTTACACATTAGGCTTTTTAAAAAAGTTGCGAATATCAACTATTATTATCATCCTATTATTCTGTCTGTCTCTCTGTCTGTGCGCATAACGCAACTCGGCTAACACTGGACGGATTTACATGAAATTTGGTATTTGAGGATCTTTTGTAAACCTCTTAAGAAGATTCAAGTTTAACTGAACTTTGAGAAGAATAACGAGTAATTTACATTTATATGCATTTATTATGGTATCTCGGCAAATTTTTTTAATTTTGCAGTATTTCCCATTCACGGAATGTAAAAAAATTCAGTATTAATCATCTTATTTTTATTCGGTAAAATTTTTCAAACACTCTAAATTAATTAGTGGCACTGTGAGTATTTTTTTCCCTCTACGAAATTTTAAATATCTTGGCACAAACTTATGGCGTTCAGTGGCTGCTCCCAATTATCCAGAAGCAAATGAACGATTCTACAATACCAACTTTCGTGTCTTATTAATAATGCAATTTAACAAATTATCGATCACTCAAACTTTCGTATCTGATTAATAATGCAATTTAACAAAGTATCGACCACTCCAACTTTCGTATCTTATTAATAATGCAATTTAACCAAATACCGATCAGTCTCTCACCACAAAATATAGTAGCATGGTGTTCAGGAGCTCAGTGTCATGCAGAATCTGCTGACTATCGGAGATAGTGAGAAAGTGACAAATACTAAAAAACGTGAATTGTCCAAAGCATCGAGCAGTATTTTAAACGCTGTGTTACATCTCATTCAGGTACGTTATTTCAACATGAATAGAAAAGAACCAAAACTAAAGGGACTCTCGGAGAGTCGTTTCGGTTCGATGATTTTTTTCTTAAGAATGGCGGGAATTCCGTTAATGATGTAGAACGTATCGACTATATATGCTGTGTACATGATAACGGTAATTACATGTAGTTTTAGTACATTTATAGGCATGTTCCTGGATGCATACATACACAGGGACGATTTGGGGCGCGCCATGACGACAGTGCGTATGTTGCTGCCAGCCACGAATGTCATGTGGATATTTCCTTACTGCAGGTAAGTAACATCGATAGCTGTCACTTCTGCAGATTAAAAAATGCGATAAATATTTATCCCAAACATATTTCAGAGGTTGTGACTTGAACGGAACGACTTCTAATCCGCATACCCATCATTTAATTTTAATCTAAGTGCACCAAATAATAAAGATTTTAATTTTTTATGTATGAAGTAAAACATATACATACACCGTGTTGTTTAACTGACACGCCATCTACGACATTCTGCATAAATACGTCAGTGTAGAATATGCACTAGAGATAAAACTGTAAAGTTAGTACAAAATAGATTGTGTAATAAGACAGCGACGTTCTGGAACAGCACATGTGTTGTTCAAACGCTAGAATTTGGCATCAGTGGCAAAATTACTTGCCCATTGAAAGTATAGAAACTTTTATCATCGAAAAATTAATGACCTCCAAACCAAAGACGACATTATATATCCTGGTTTCAGAATTTTATTTGCAAATAATTTCATTGTTCATAAAACCAAAACACGCGATCCAAAGGTTCCTGCTGTCCTTTGACTGCTTTTCAAAATGAAATGTACCTGAGATAACGGTCTGGGTTCTTTGTCTCAGATTTCGACAACAAATTATTGAACGTGCGGTGGACCTAACAGACAGCTTCACGTGGGAAGATCTGCCGAACAGAGACGCTGACACCGGACGGTTAACAGCGTCAGGATGGATCCCGCTTATCAGCAAGTACGCTGGGCGTACAGCTTTTTCTGCCCTGTCTCTTCATTTCTGCCAATCGACAGTACGCATCGTGACAAATCACGAAACTCTGCTCCCTGCGTGGTATCCTTTCGACTGGACTATTTCACCGTTCTATGAACTGGTTAACATCTCACAGGTAACAATTTATAAGATAGAATCTGCTCTATCTCTTCTTCTAATATTCTTAATTTTAAGGACTGACTTACATGACTTACTTCCTTTTCCCTTCTTTCTTTCTTTCTTTTTCTTTCTTTGTTTCTTTCGTTCTGTCTTATTTCCTTCATTAATTTTCCAAGAAGCTGTGGGACTACAGAGCGTTGGTCGTTCGGCCAACGAAGATAGAATGGAAAATATTTTCAGTTAGACCTTCTTGGTCTAATCGCGAATCTGGGCTGAAATTTCTCAACCGAGCCGAGGGAAAGAAGGCTACTTTCGGGATATCTGGTTTTTCGACGGCACCCAGTTAATACCAATAAATAGGACTATCTAATTACAAACTGTTTGATTGAAGGTTTCTGTTAATGCGTGGCTAAATATGGCGTAATAATAAACAAGGGTAATTATTACTAAAAGCTCGAGACAGATGTCAGTAAAGCAATCAGTTTACACATCAATGCCAAGCTTAAAATTAACGATAATCTCGGCCACAAAACACACAGTACCCACTCTCCTCATTCTCACAGTTTTTTAACTCCTCCACCAATTTTAAAACCCCGTTCCCCAACCACCACACTTTTACATCAAGCCACACCCACACAGACACATATAAAGAAAGGGACGAAAATTGTATTAGAAGTAATATATCTGCAGGATAATAGTGCATTTTGATTTATTATATTCAACTGATAATTATCATGCGCTAGGCAGATTATTTTACGTTCAGCGCGTCAATTATATTTCTTTATTTTTTTCTGTGGCGCTTCGGACTTTTTTGGACATAGCCTCATATCACGGATCTTCGAGGTCACAGTCAGACAAATCACAATCATTAGGACTCCTCCGAACGAGAGATCATCCCGACGCAGAAACCTCTGCCTAACAACATACAACACTCACAAGAGAGAGGAAGGGATATACTCGTTTGGATTCGAACCCACAATCCCAAGCAAACAACCGGTGGCATTCCCACGTCTTACAGCGCCCGACCACCGGGATCAGAATGTTATTTATACAGTAAATCGATCTGGCGATTCGCACATTAGGTAGTTACTTTAGCAACATAATTCAGTACAAGACTGGGAAAAGAGATTAACAATTCTAACAATTAAATGAGAGGACAGGAAGAAAAATTGTATGTTCCACGCAATACGTCTGGTAATAGGAGATATTATATGTGTTTTAATCTTTGACAAATCGCTTCCCACAATAATCTGTTTCCTAAGTATTTCTCCATTTCATATATCCACCGCCGATTCCATGCTGTATTTTCACGTATCCACATCGGGTTACCAGCTTTTTCACCGACGAATTTAGTGTGAAAGTATTCAGATAAAACGGATATACAACTGTTTTCATTTCGAATCTGTAAAGTCGTTCATTCATTACAAGCAAAACATAATGCCGTTTTCAATTTGATGTGTGTGTAAATTACATGAACGAAAGATACAACTTGAAAAAGAAGAATGTTTAGTCAAACTTGTGTTTTCACATGGTCATTAGTGTAGGCTGGAATTGTTTACGTTAGAATTATTTAATGGCTTCAAAGTAACGTAAATTTCTGTTTTAATGTTCACTTCCTTTCAGTGTTTCACATCACTGCTATCACTGGGTATATTATGTGGATACATGTCTCTGGTTACCACTCTGATCGCCGTGGCCTGTTCTCAGTTCGATAAACTAACAGCAGCCATACTGGATATCAGACAGCAACATATCACGCCTCAACTCGGAAAAGAAAATGAAAACGTTCCTACAATTACAAACCGTGACTTTCAAGCTAAGTTAAATAAGTGCATTCGACACCATCAGGATACAATGGCGTAAGTTAAAAAAAAATACATAACACAATTAAAACAACAGATGAAAAGAGGTACTTACTGTACTGTCTCTACTAAAAATTACAAAAGAATAAAACAAAAATAATTACGAAAACAGCAGCTCTAAACTTTATTCATATACATAAAACACATATAGCTGGTCACCTGAAACAAAAAGAGAAAAGTCCTCTAACAAATAACATGCTTAATATTTACTAAGTACCTGTCCCTTTAATCCACAGGTTTATGCAGCACCTGGAAGATGCACTGAATGTCTCTCTGTGTGGCCATTTTCTGATTTTATTGGTTGCAATGTGCTTCGCTGCATTTTCTGTAGTTACGGTAGGGTACAAAAATGTTTGCATTTTTTAACATTAGAAGACAATTACTGCTGAAATGTTGCGCTCTTTAGTAAGCAGATGTGCACAACATTCTGCGTAGGTAGGTAACGTATCTATAATTATGTGTGTTTATATATATATATATATGAAGCAACGGAATGTACATTTTTATATCATGTAGCACTACCAATATGTCACAAGCCGGTTTATATAAAGGACTTAGAATATCCGATACTGGATTCAGAAGGCAGACAAACTACCTTCTCTCTCATTGCAGACTGTTCCATTGCGCCGAACATATGACATATCACGTGACATGTTTCACCTAAAGGTCTGTTACAGCACTAATTCAGACACGATAGCAGTAGGTGTTTGTCAAGTACGTCGGTCTATTAATGTCTCCAAATACCCACTGTTAATGAAACTGATATCTCTTTAAAGCGGACACTGAAGAAAGCAATTAATTCTTTCGTAAACAAATTCGAAAAATTTAATGGTACAAATTATAGCAATTACATAGATCGAAAAAAACAGCTGAACATAATAAGTCCGAGTCCCTTCCGGCTGACACTGAATTTTTAAATTTGTGACGTTGAACCATGAGAAATACTTGTACACATATGTGCGAAACAAAGACGGCGTAACAAGTGTAGCATCCATATCCGGAGATGTACGACAATTTGCTTTAATTTCTTGCAATTTTTTATGTTGTAACAAATTCGTGGATTGTTTACTTCGATGAGGCTGATGACCTGTTATTAGTTGGAAACCAGAGTGATGTCCGTACTTTGCAGTGAACTGTTCAGAAATGAAATGCATATCCTTGTTAGACTGGGTGAACTAAGATACAGCTTGAAACAAATGCCGTTCCTGAGATCATATTTGTTTTGTGTGGAAAGATATCTGTATATATAAGCCACGAGGCAGCACTGTTAGTAGTGGCAACACCCATACATTTTCCTAATACACAGAGTTTTAGGAATTTTTACGTGGATTTTGCTTAAAAAACCTCATACTTAATTTTTTGTGTTCAAATAGTATCTGTTAAAAGTACTTTAATTCTAACTATTACAGCATAATTAATCTGTATTTTAACTAATAATAATAATAAATGACACAACACCCCTAATTTCGCCATGGCGTCGTCTATGGTCCTCCACCATCCATCTCAATTCTTAGCCTTCATACAGCAATATATAACACTCGCTTTTACATGTCAATAAAACTTAACAAGCCGTCTAACTTTGGGCCTCCTACTCTTCTTTTGCCATTTGGATTATAATTCAGAATTCTCTTTGCCTTTCACTGTCACTACTGCTAATCCTATGCACTGCCCCATCATACTGTCTGTCTTTATTACTACTGTAATGAGTGGATCTATAAAGAATTCATACAGCTCCTTATTACATAGCATATGACAATTCAACAATTTAATTTTAACAGACAAATTCCCCTATACATTAAAATGTCTGTCTGGTGGTTCTTTCGACTCTCAGGAAGGTGCAAAACTGGGAAGGAATCTACTTATTTCATTTCAGATAATATGCATGTAGATGAATATAGGCTACAATTTAGAGTGAGTTATTACTCAGCATCAGTTACTGAATATTTAGACAATAACATAAATTGTAACTGACTGCACAGAGATGACGTGACACTGTACCGACAGCAGGCCCTACAGCCGAAAAATCAGCTTCTCAAAAGAAAGTCCACCTATAGAAACCTTACCACTAATGGTATCATAAGCACAGAATAAAATAAACTAGTTAATTCAAGGTCACAAAAGAAAGTAATAACTAATAAGAGGGAAAAAATAAGAACTGTATAATTCAGTGTCACGTGAAGTAAGCGAGAAATTTCTTGACAAATTTAAGTGAGGTTATTAACCGCTTAGTTTTAAGAGAAGTTATCATTCCTAAAATGTTATGAAGTTTATATATCTTTGATGCATGGAGTTATTCTATTACGCCTTCTATGGACTGCTGTATGGGGAACTGTAAAGCCGTCACACTGTCATTCTGATACATTTGTTAGCCCAAGATTTATATTTTAAAAAAACTTGAGTTTTTATTGGACTCTAACTTCCAAAACATTCAAACTTCTCTGGATTGGAAATACGCCATCGCCGTTAACGCCGTCCAGTTTTTTGAGTTGGAATTACTTTCATAGAAATGTGTAATTCTTGTAATGTATACTCACCGTTCCGATCGCGGGACAAGCATACTAGTGCAGTAGTTCCTCACAGTTGACATGATTTATGATCACGTGTTAGATTAAACGTCCATTTGCACAGACACAAAATTCAATCGCAATATTATTGGAAAACGCCAACGGGGAGAGGAAGACACGCAGTGAACTCACAACAAAAGTATAAAAACAGAATGTTTGTGTAAGCTACTCCGGTTCAAGTTTCACTAAATTTACCTCAGTATATTTTGAAGAGAGTAAGAAATGGAAGTCACGCAAAGTTATCCGATGACCATCTGAAACTTTAGCAAAGGAACAGGGCTTTCCTGAACAGATTTTAGTTTATGGGGCACAAAGGGCCTGTTAAATAAGACCTAGGTGCACCGGAACCCTAAGGGCTCGAAACCTAATTTTATTCAGTCAATTAATGAATTAAGCAAAGTGAAGTTGGTAGTTGGTGATAGATTTGAAACTATTTTCCGAAGAAATAGGGAATCAGTTGGCGTGTTACTTTAAATAATTAGACATATTTCAGATTTTGTTACATTACTTGTCCGAAGATAGCATTGTCGTCTGTGACTTGTCTGACAATGTCTTTTTTTTTACACATTATCTCACAAAGGCACGATTTCGAGAAAAGTTATTCAACATTATATGTGTGGTTGGTTTCCGCTAAAACATTCCGAAACATTAATTGTAAAAAGAAGAAGAAGAAGAAGTAGTAGAAGAAGAAGAAGAGGAAGAAGAAAGACATTTATATAAAAGTAAAAATTATTCTTGTTCAATTCTTTTTATTCTTGTCAGATTTTAATTAAAATTGAATTTTCTCAACATATTTTCAAAATATACTAATAGTGAATTTAAAACATCTATCAATGTGATCCGAATTGTTCCACGCAGACGAACGGAAAGATGTAGACAAAATGATGACGAAGGCAATAGTCGCTTTTCGCAAATTTGCGAAAGTCCTTAAACGCCCATACAAAACCAAATACATGTGCATAACGCCATTCTTCCTAATATATCATGTTTTCAATAGCTTTGTTATCTGAAATATTCTATAATTTCTGTGCTTCTAATAATACAAATATTTGTTTGTAGAATTGGGGAGATTATACAGATATTAGTCAAGCAGTGCTAGCTTACTTATTCTGCGTTTGTGACGTGGTTCTGATCTGCTGGTGTGGATCTCAGCTGATACAACAAGTAAGACTTATTATTGTTGTTGTTGTCCGTGTTAGCACATTATATTCACAAAGTGTATTGAACCTCAAAATAATTGAGAAATTATGGCCCAATTTGAGTACTGAGTATTTTTTTGCCCTATCAAATTTTTTTCGTCAAAACTTGAAACCAGGTTTTTAAGTATCTGACGATTTACTGTTATTCTTCGAAAACAACGTCATCGTCTGGGCATTTAATTCAGTCTTCGTGCCCGGGGTACGGGGTTCTTCTGCGACGGCCCTTTAAATTGTTTGTGTTTGCTTGAAAATAAACGTTAATAAATTCAGAACCAAATTTGATGAAATAACTATAATCTGCATTGTGATGGGAATAAATAATTGATATTTCGGTTAAGGTATGCAGTAGAAATGTTTAGTGCCTGCATGCAGGAAGTTAATTTTAATTTATAATTTTCAGTTGATTGTACTTTTATTTCTGTTTGGAGCCCCCACGTTTACATAGGAAATTCCAGCCTCAGAATTTTTGGAGCTGTGCCTGGGAGTGGTAGTGTCAGAAACATAATCTTATTACACACACATCACACTTCCTTCACACTCCACTAAAAAAGTTTCTCTTTCCACCACTCGCAGTTCACTCGCGATATTTTGGTTGCGTCACCGTCACGAACCGCTACAGATCAAACGTTGTTGAGTGTCTACCGAGCTGCGCCATCGTTTCCAGTTTATCACTCACAAGGATGACTCTAGAACCTCTATATGAAATTTCCTCACTCCAGCCAAGTAAAGAATAAACTGTCATGTCATACGTGCATTCAATCTAGTCACATGTTTTGTAAACTTTGATGCCAGAACGTTTATATTTCTTGGGCATGTATTTTCGGATACTGACCTTTCTTTTGAACAATGAAATAACTTTTTCTACGGTCAGATGTTCAGAAGGGCTGTAAAATTTGAAAATATCTAGTTTAAAATTTCAAAAAGATTTCACATATCCCATAACCTGTCAGAAAATTCGTCTGTCATGTCAGGCTCATTATTGTTGTCTGTGACGTATAGAAATCGAAGGATATGAAGGTACCTGTCTCGTTTCATACCGTTACATTAGAAATGTGTGTGGAATTGGTAGGGTGTTGCCGGATAGTTTCTCGGTTTGTCCCGTATGCATTGTGCATTTGTTTTGCTACCGCAAGAAACACAAGCAATTCGGCCTTGGTCGAGTCAGGGAGGAGTGAAGGTCTTTCGTTAATACTGTGAAGGTGGTCGTGGTAGTATCTCGCAGTATCCATCACCACGACTTTGATAATTTCCGCGACGTACTACAGGAAAACGCTAAGTGGACTGGAGCCATTTCATATGTGGCTTTTCATTGACTTTTGCCCACTGGGGCCCCATATAAAGGCGTGTACTACAATTCTATGAGGGCCGGAGGGCCGTGTCCACTGCGACGTGGATGGTGTTTGAACCTGCCCACTCTGAAACCTTCCCTATTCATTAGAGGCAGGTTGCAGGTGTGACACCCCTGGCTTGTCTTCAAAACCTCCCTCGCCCTCAGAACTGTTGTCTCTTGGGGCTCGTGATTCTTAACGCGCGCTGTCACAAACCAGTTCAGATAACCGGTTTAGGGACAGGAACCCGGTTCTCTTACGCACATTCATCACATACTCCATACTGAGGAACGAACATTCAGTCCGGCTTATTATTACGCACTTGAAACACGTGGTCACATAGTGAAACGCCATATATTTCAGCTCTATAAGGCTCGACGTTTTACAGACTGGTCTGTTTATTTCTACATATCAGACTTCTGCTGAAATTATAACACGGGAGGTGTACCAACGAGGCATCTCAATTCCAGCACAGTTGTTGGGAAAAGTGTGACATTACAGTGCGGCCAGTAATGGCCTATATTTATTTTATGGCAATGGTATGAAGGATCTTTATCGTAATGCTTTAAACCTTCTTTCTGTAAGAGTGCACTATATGAACTACAGTGTTAGAGACACGAAAGAACCTGTGTACTATTGGCATTTTATCAAATAAAGACGGTTGGTGTTTAGTCCCCTTGAGAAATAATACATCCTGCGACCGTCTACATTCTCCGATTTGGATAGGATATGGACCAGAGTGCCATAAATCCGTTAACGATAATGCGTACTTGTATTTCAGAGTGGTACACAGCAAGAAAATTCTGCGAACAAACACACCTTTATTAGACGTTCTTAAAATGCGAGACTTGGCAGAGTGAATGAGACTTCGTTCTCAGTAATGCTGATCTGTTGTTACTACGAACTGCTTCGAACTGCTAGCCGTATCTTGCGAAGGGAATAAAAGAATTGCTCTTTCATAGGTAGCAAGAAACATATGGGGTTTATCAGACTGCCACTCCTATTTATGACGTACATAGGTTCTTAATTGGGTAAAGTGGTCGGAGCTTGAATCTGTTCTTAAACCATAATACAATATGGAGTTAGCGATTGGGGCTATAATTCTTTGCCTCTACTTGTGTTTACGGCCATGTAAATGGCCGCAACGTATCCAACAATTTACCTTAGTAGTTTGCGGGTTTAAATGAACGTACCTCATGACACGCCAGTATGAAAGGGCTTAAAATTACTTTGAAATTTTTTTGCTAATCACGCATTTGTTTATGATTAGGCTTGCAGAATTCGTGACAGGAAAGAAACGCATTCTTTTAAACAGTTCATCATATTCTACTCTTTAACTTGCCAAGCAGCTAGTATATTCAATGTACAGCTGCACAGCAAAAAGGGACTTAATACATTAACTGTGAAATGTTTCAGGCGGAGAGTGTGAGAGACGCGGCATTCGGGTGTGACTGGGTGGGAACTGCTATCCCATTTCAGCGATGTCTTATGTTCATCATTGCTACAGCTAACAAGGGGTTCCGTCTGACAGCGGGAAAGTTTGTTCCGGTGTCAAATGTGACCACAATGAATGTATGTAACTAACAATGCAATTAAGAAAGAGAATAAGTCAACATAACATGATTTTATATAATCTTACATTAACAAGAATTAGAATACCTCAACGATACAGTATAACAGCAACTACCATCTACTGCTTCACTTAAAACAGTCAGAGAAATGAAATTCCTTTATGCCGCAGGACACAGGTTACAACGCTTTAGATATTATTTACTCTAGAAACGGACACCAATAACAATGCCCACATTCTGACAGCACCTTTTCTATCTAATTAAATTCCTAAGCACTGCTTGTCCATTTCAATAACTGAACCTCCAGCTTATACTCAGGTTAAACTTCGGCTGTGAACAGAGAGAACCGAGGAACGGAAAAGCCTGGTGACTTCAACGTCACCGAAATTAAAACTTCTAACCATATTATCTTTAATGCGGTTAGATAGGTTGAGTTCATTATTCGCAATAAATTCAACCTCAGACTCCTACCGATTGCTCTTTCACGTTCTTATCGTTCACTCACTCAGTTCTCCAAAGCTATCTTTTATTTCTTCAGTCACGTTTTGTAAATGTGAACATACACGTTGGTCTGATAATGACGTTCTTCCGATTAAGAGTCAGCTGCAGAATCAATCACATGGAAGTCCCCAGGTTACCACAGATTTTTTTAGTACAATCCAACTTTAGCCCGGCGTGGTCATTCCAGAACAAGGACGGTTCTTTACCCCTCGCACCAAACCTTTAAGTTTTTAAGAACACCGCCAGCTAATATACCATTTCGCAATACAGTATTAGAATGCTTTTGACATAGCGTGAAGTAAAAATATGTTGGCTGTGTCAAACCTACAGCTTTAACAGAATTAATCCACAGGTTCTTATTTGCTGTACATCAAGACCAGGTTTTAAGATTCCCATACCATGGCTTGCTCAATGAAAAGTAAATCTGTTAGAATTTGGGGTTCGGAACGGCAACTTGAAAACATGTTACGGCTTTTGAAATACATCAAATATAAAGTGAACACAAATTATTTTGCATTGAATTCGAGGACTCAATAGACTTCGTTTGTTAATTTGTAATTTTATTGCGACGCCAGCAGGTAAAACTTGCAATAAAATTGGTAATTGGGGAGTTAGCTGCATCACTTCTCTCATAGGCTGCAGAAGAATGTCTGCAGTTTGCTTCCAGCCTTGAAAGTTTGATGCACATATGCCAACAGCATCACATAATCCTTTGAGCAAAATGCTGAAATATAGCCTGTTAGCAGCCCAATCCTGACAAAAATATTTGGTCTACAGAATTATTTCATTTATTAACACAATTATAAGGCCATATGATTCGGCTTCGTAAGCGCCTTCCTACCACCGTAAGTAATTAAAAAGGAATATAGAGCATGCATAATAAAATAATATTATCAGAGAAAATCAAGGCGGAAATAAACTTTTGTATAAGGACAGCAAATATTCTAAGTAGGGTGTTTTAATGTGGCCGTGTTTCCGTTTGGTAGTTTCGTGGTTAAAATGTGTTGAAACGAAACTTTAAATGCTTTTAGATGACAGTAGACTTTAAGTTATGTGTGGAAAATTATGATCCGTGAGGCTATATTAGTTAACAGAGTGTAGTGTTACCATAAGAGACTTCGGTTTTTTATTATATCGAATCACGGTATTTAAGAAGGTTACAAATCTGGAATATAGATATTGATGTATGGCTTGTATATTCATGGTTAAATACTAATTTGGAAGAGTATGACCTTGTTAAACAAATAAGGATGACTTGTATAAGATTTTCAACTTTAAGTGTGGCATTTTCACTTTCACTGACCTCTCTTTCTGAATGGAAACGGCCCTTACATTTTTCGCTTCGGATGATGCGTTTGGATGATCCATTTGGAAGAACCAATAAAAGTTAAAAGAGTAAAATTCAGCAAAAGTTATGATACAATATGAAGGATGAAAAATGATAGATGCGACTAAATGTTTTTAGTTTGGGTAAATCAACGACAGCGAAAACCTATAGTGTCTTGTCACTGCATGTTTCTCCATAATGAAAAAGCTATGTCTCTCTTTGCTGTTAGGATTCTTTTCCTACTGTTCTGTCTGATAATAACTTCCAATGCCTTTTAATTGCGAAGACAAGCTCGCACCTTTCTTGCTATATGTTACTAAATAACCTGAACACTAACAAACCAAAACGCCTAGTGAGAATGTACTGAAGAAAACTGTGCAGGAAAGGAAATTTCCTGAACTCACAGCAGAGAGGGCAAATTGGAAATGAAAAAATTCGTAAAATGAATTCTGCTGTTAATACAATCAAAAAAGAGTGGTGCAATCATAAATGACATTTGTGTACCGAAATTGGTTTGGTTAAAACAAACACATTCATTCGGAACCCATCTGGGACAAGAGGGTAAAGAGACTTACAAATTTCCAAGTTTCGTTAAGGGGACACGTACGTTATGTGACTGTGTGTGTTAGCATTATGCCTTGTAATTGCACAAGTAAGTGTTGCGTACCTGTCAACCGTTTTAAAATAATCTTCTGTTGTATGATCAGAATATAAATTCGTTTAAAATAACTACATGTACTTTTCCACTGTAACTACAGTATCTAATCAAATCATTATCACCGTCATGTTACCAATTTTGAGGTCGGTAGTGTTCTGCATACCGATTACGTACAGTGCATGCTGCGTTACTGTGGTTAAAGCTGTAATAAAAGTGAAGTTTTTCATCTTTTATTCTGAGCGCACAACTTGTAGTGGCCAACTGCCAGATATGGTTTTCCTTCTACCCATACTTTGATATCAGCTATTTCGTTGTTATATAAGTGAGCCCGGCAACGGAATTTTGCCTCAGTCTGTTGTGCAAAACAAAAATGGCTTTGTCGCTGAAACAGATATTTCAGTCTTCAAAGCAATCAAAACCTCTTACACTCAAAATTTAATACAATCACACAAATGCATTTTCTGACACACGCCTCCCACTCGACAGTCATTGGATACGTTTAAATCACCGTTGTTTAATGATCTCTTCAAATAATGAAGCGTCAAAATATCGCTACTGAGAAAGGGAGCAATATTAGTTACAAAAATTCTGCAGCAGGAAAATTAAGGGTAAAAATCTTCTGCCGCTTCTTTGAATGGGGATTTTGAAAACATCAGTGTGTCATTCATTCCTCCATTTGTTTAAGTAGTACGGAAATTTAGCCCTTGTCCACTGTAGCTACCAAAACCATACTCTTGCTCTTTTGCGTAAATAAAACTCAAACGACAACATTAGGCAACATCACTGCAGTTTGGATTATTCCAATTTAACTCACAATTTCTTATTAACTTTTTCCGTTCTTTCATACTGAGTAACACCTCTAAAAATAACACACTATTTCAATATTACTTATTAAATATTATTTATATTACATATTCATATTAATAAACAATATTGCGAATATGGCGATATAATAAAAGCAAATTTGTGAAACAATTTTCATTGACATATTGAAGTTATAATACACTGCAGAGAGAATATATGTATAATTCATCGTTGTAGAATAACCGATTAGAAAAGGTGAAACTCGGCAGAGAACCTGAAAATTTAATTCTCTTTCACGAAGAAAATGCTAATAAAATGGAACTGAAAAACTGGCAATAATATTTAGAGTAACATAAATGAAGATATGTCTGGGAGCGGTGGTTTGTGCCACCAAAGTGAATACGTCAAATTCTGAG
>Ga0136643_10001030_pt1 | contig 32938 bp, 36 predicted proteins | sample TergutLab28metaG_FD_96883 | JGI IMG/M metagenome (GOLD analysis project Ga0136643, IMG submission 96883) | Labiotermes labralis P1 segment gut microbial communities from Petit-Saut dam, French Guiana - Lab288 P1 (version 3) (version 3) | ecosystem: Host-associated > Arthropoda: Insects >...
ATCATATCTTCGATAACAGCAGGGTTAAGCCCGCTAATCTTAGAATTGTCAATAATAAATGTTGTGGCACTACGCTTAAAGCTTTGAAAATTTTTACTAATCAATTCGTTTCGTTTTGCAGAAACTTTCCAATGTATTTTTTTATAGCCATCAGTGGGTTGATACTTGCGTAAATCAGCAATAATGGCGTAATCCTCTTGTTGAAGCAGGTTTTGTGTACCATCCACGCCCCCCTGAGCAAGTGCCAGTGGCAAGCTGTCCATATCAATAACCCTCGGACGCACCTCCAGCATCATAATCTCCCCAAAATATTGCTTAAAGCTAAAAAGTCCCAAAAAATCATACAAAACAATATTCTCCAGCCCAATTTCAAAATGCCCACGATATTTGGCAGTGATGTTAAACACCACATCCGCCGAACCCCGTGCCTTTAAGGAAAAATAATGCTCCTCAAAATCTGTAGCAATTGCATCCGAGCTTGCCTTAAATTTCGCCCGCACAGAAGCCACAGGCATCACGCTACGGTTTCCCACCCTAAGCAAATATTGGGTAGCATCTCCCTTGACAATGGTCTGCTCTGCAACTCCTTGTTTTATATCCAACTGCTTGCGAGAAAGCAAAGCAAGCCCCAGCGACAGCAAAGGCAAAGCTAGAACAGCATACAAAGCCACATATGTCACCGTATGCTCATATAAATACACCAGCAGTATCATCACAGCCACTACCAGCAGATAAGTAAGCCGATTTTTAACCATTTCACCCCTCCCGAATTATTCCATGTCCTAAAAGTTCATTGTAAGCGTTTTCGATAGTTTTAACTTCAAAATGGGGCTTAATGCCCTTCACCACGCCAAAAATAGTGTCACCGTCTTTTCCCCAATCATGTCTTTCAAATTTGTTTGCCACATATACAATCGTTGACAAAAGCTCCAAACGGTTTGCTGTTTCATGTCCAAACAACCTAATAACAGTTCCAACCCTATCTTGGTCTTCTTTTAATAAGTCTTTAACAATCCTTTCAGAATTTTCAGTTAGGTTAAGCTTGTAACCAGAATAACCATCAGCGATATAAAATTCTGTATCAACTAATCCAACAGATGTTACAATATCCAAATCTTCCAATACTTCGCCATCATAAGGGCCATAGGTATAAATATTAAAGTCGTACTCTAAATCCATGCCAAAAGATTCTTGCAAAAAGAATACAAATTTCATCAAAGCAGTCTTGCCCATGTCTGGTCTTTGTTTTATCAGGTTTAGTATTAAATTTTTGTTATCATCCAAACTCATCTCGCTTCCTCCTAAGGGGCATAAAACCTTATTATTTTTGGCTGACCAATTCTGGTTATCATGTCAGAAATTTCACTTAAAGGAACTGTTATACCATCATCTCTAAGTATATGTATTTCTTTCTCTCTGTCCTTTGATTTATAATAATCGGTTACCGCACCTTCGTCAATAAAATAATTCTTGTATTCTTTCTTAAGATACTTTATGTCATCTTTATCACCTTCCCCTTTCCAAGGGCTGGGTTTCTTTTCTTTGTAATGGTTACGGTTTATAATAATATCGCCATGCACACCACCATCACCCTTGGCCATAGCACTTATAACACTATAGTCATCAAACTTAAAGTATTCCCTCAGTTTTTCAGGGTCATCTGAAGGGGGAGGGAAAAACCCATCACTTAATTCATCAGCCTTTAGTAGCACAGCCTTCAAAGCTTTCTCGGCATGGCGATCATAAGCCCGCCTCACTTTGTGAAAGTATACAGAAGAAAACATACTGTATCTTGCCATAACCATATGTTCTGCCATTTGCAAACCACTCTCTTTTATAGCCAAGATAGCTGAATTGCCCTCAGTTTTTCCTACAGTTATACATCTTATAAACCTTTCTTTGTCATATTCTCCATAACGCACACCTAAATGGTATGAGTCGCGCAACAAATAGTCAGCTCTATCCGCATCCATTTGACTACTTATTAAGCCTTTCAGAGCAATAAGATATTCCGGGGGCTTTATGTCCTCACCAATAAGATAACAAACCTCATCAACCGTGATGCCGTAAGCATTGCCTTCAATAATTGATTTGAAAAACACTCTAATAGCCTTTATACTGTATTCCTCATGTTTATATTGCTTCTTTCGGCTTTTTGATGAAAAAGGCATCCTTTTTTCGCCAGCATGGGCAAAACAGGGGTGACCCACATCATGTAACAAAGCCGCCAACCTCACAATTTTTAGCACTCTTGCTACATTATCCTTAGTTAATCCTAGTTTTTCCAGATTTTGCTCATCCTTTACAAGGCTGTTAAACATTTCTGTAGCCATATACATAACCCCAATGGAATGCTCAAACCTTGTATGTGTAGCAGAAGGATACACCATATCAGTCAAAGCAAGTTGTTTTATGCGACGTAATCTTTGAAAAATTGGATGGTTGATAATTTTTATTTCCAATTCGCTAAGCTCAATAAATCCGTGTATGGGACATCTTATGCTTGTTTTTTTACCCAAATTAATTTCCCCCTATGTGGCTTTAACGGTTTTTAATATGCCCTCAACCGCCTGTTTAGCACCAATACGGCGCAAACGGGCTTCTTGCTTCATCACAAGGCGGTGTTCAAGCACGGGCATTGCCATTTTTAGCACATCATCAGGGATAACAAAGTCACGGCGGTTGTACATTGCCCAGGCTTGGCTGGCTTTGTACAAGCACAGGCTGGCACGAGGGCTTCCGCCAAGGGCAATATCGACGTTTTCACGGGTTGCCCGTACAATGTTTACAATATATTGGTTTATTTCGTCGCTGACGGTTATTTTTGTTACTGCCTCTTGGGCTTCCATCAATTTCTTGGTGTTCGCAACGGATTGTAAAACTTTTAAGGGATTGTCCTCTTTGAAGCGGGTTAGCATTTGCCCTTCTTGTTCTGCATCGGGATAACCCAAAGAAATACGCATGAAAAAGCGGTCTAGCTGGGCTTCTGGCAGAGGGTATGTTCCAAGGTATTCGATTGGGTTTTGGGTGGCAAAAACGATAAAGGGCTTTGGAACGGAGTAGGTTTTACCATCCACAGTAACTTGGTTTTCCTCCATTACCTCAAGAAGTGCCGCCTGTGTTTTAGGGGATGTGCGGTTAATTTCGTCCGCCAGCACAATTTGGGACATGACAGCCCCTTGGTGATAATCAAATTCCCCTGTCTTTTGGTTAAACATGGAAAAACCCGTAATGTCCGATGGTAAAATGTCTGGCGTAAACTGGATACGCCTAAAGCTGGCATCAAAAGATTTGGCAAGTGCCGACACCAGCGACGTTTTGCCAACCCCTGGCATATCCTCTATAAGCACATGCCCCTCACATAAAAATGAACACAAAGCCATTTCGATGGCTTCCCTCTTGCCAATAATAACCTTTTCCACATTCTCCACAATGCTTTGCATCATGTTGTTTATTTGCTCTGACATATTTGCTCCTCCTTAACTATCTACACTTATTATCCAACAAGCGGATGGTCAAATCCTTACCTTATAGTTTTATCATTATCTTTATTATTTGGAAATTTTTTTAAGTAAATTGAAACCATTAAACCACCTACAGCCCCTGTAACAGAGGCTATAACAATAGGATGAAAGCCAAAAACCAGAAAGTTGAGAACACTAAAAACTATACCAATCGCAATGGCAACCAAAATACAGATAATCCAACCTTTAGCACTCATATATTTACCTCACCATCAAACTAAAAATAAAACTTAACCAGTCGGGTTTTAGAATACGCCCCAGCAGCTTCCATGCTCTTTTTGGAATTGTGGTTATAATACCAACAGCCCGAAACCACACGAAGCCCTTTTTCAAAGCACGCAAGCTTCAAATGTTCTAAAATATTAGCGGCAAAACCCGCCTTTCTATGACTAGGACATACAAACATACCGATACTTGCAGTGCTTTTGACTATTCTGCCATATTCCACAACGCCAAAACCAACAATGTCGCCATTAAATTCTGCAATATAAATTTCCACATCCCTCCCATCACGGATATTGTTTATTGGATGGTCAAGAAAGTCACCGCTTAAACTTAGGGTTTCTTTGTCTATGTCAATATCTGCTATTCTTAGGTTTAGAGTCTTTTTACGCTCCTTTGCCACACCTTTTTCGGTGTAAACAGCAAAATAAGCTTGCTTTTCCATTCTGTCGAAACCATCAAGACAATGGCTTAGAAAAAATTCGTCACTTGTGGCGACCATTGCACTTGTAACATTTTCATATTTTTTAACATATGCAAAAATCTCTTGGGACTGGTTGGCATGATGTGGCAAAACATGAAACAATGTCAAATTTTCACCCTCATGTATGGCAAAAAATCCCACAATTTCATCATCAACCGTAATTTTGTAGTGGTTTGCATAAAACACGTGTTCTTCCCAAAAAGAATCTACCGTGATATTATTTTTGGTTATATATTCCACAACTAGCTGACGAATATCTTCCCATCCACATGGTTCAAATTTTATTTTTTCGCTCACCCTTAAACCCCGCACTAAATTTTCTTAATTTCGGAATTTGAAACTAAGTAAATATCACCAAAAAACTCCATCTTGCCGTTTTTTACACGAATAACACTTTCATAACACATGGCATAAACGGGCATTGTTTGGGAAATGGGAAATAAATCATTTTCAAAAAGTTTGGTGTTGTTAATGTCAATATGTGCTTCCATCACAAAATTGTCAAGTCCAAGACCATCCGTTGTCTTACTTTTGCCAGCCGTGTATCTGGCACTTCCTGAGGATATGTATTTTGAAGTTACCCATTTTGCACTCATATTCATAGCCCCTGCACTTACACCCATGATAACTGAAGCATTGCTTTGGTTAAGTGCTGTCATCAAGTCATATTCATCTAAAAACGCCCTTTGCACAGCCGCCTTGCCACCAAGCAAAAATATGGCAGAAGCATTTTTTATTACTTCATGTGCATCTTCTTTTGTGGTGCGATAGTCAATTATGGCATATTCTTCAAATTCAATACCTGCAGGTCCAAGCCACCGACCAGCAGCAATGTCGCATTGGTCATAATTAAAAACATGGTTAGCTGGGTCTGAACCAATAAACACAAGTGAATGTCTCTCGTGCAAATCACCCAACAAAGCGTCAACCACATCTTTTGGCATACCTTCGTTAAACCAATCAAAATAATAATGTGTTTTCATAATTAATACTCCCTTAAAAGTTGGTTAATCTCATCTTTGGTGGCAAGCATAGGCGTGCCGTCAGCGTTTAGAATAGGGGACATGGACACCCCCGTTGTCACCGTGTTAAACACATATAAATATTTCATACGGGATTCCACGTGGATGATTTCCACAGAATGTATACCCATGGGTCGGTTTTTCTTAATAAAACCAAGCTCTTTGTAAAGTACCTCTGGGCGTTTTCTTTTTTCATAATTATCTTTTCCAAACATCTTTATCCCTCCGCTTATAACTTAGAAATGGCAGTGTTTATCCTCACCACACTCTCATTTTTACCAAAGATTGTAAGCAAATCCGTTGCCCCCCCTGGGGACGTTTCTTTGCCCGACAATGCACAACGCATAGGCCACATAATTTGGGCAACTTTAACCCCCTCGGCTTCTGCAAAAGTTTTTAGAGTGGAAGAAATGGTCTCCGCTGTCCAGTCTGTCAGCCCTTCAATTTGAGGCAAAATTTTGGTTAGCATTTCTTTAGCCACGGCTTCATCAACCTTGTTTTTCTTGTTAACAAATAAATCCGTGGAATAGTCAGGCAATTTCGCAACAAAGTCCAATATTTCAGGGATTTCGCTAAGGGTTGCAATGCGGTCTTTAATAAGACCTGCCACGGCTTTCTTGTCCAAACTTTCACCAACCACCTTGTTAATATACGGCAACGCAAGGGTCAAAAAGTCTGCCACATCCATCGCCTTCAAATACTCCCCATTCATCCATTTAAGTTTGTCCAAATCAAAGGTAGAAGGTGACTTACTAAGCCCCTCCACACTAAAAATCTGCTCAAGTTCACCAAGGCTGTAAATTTCACGGTTTTCTGGTGGTGACCAACCCAACAAGGCTATATAATTCACGATAGCCTCTGGCAAAAAACCAGCCTCCAAAAAGTCCTCAAAAAAGGCATCCCCACGGCGTTTAGAAAGCTTACCACCATCCGCACTCAAAATCAAGGGTAGGTGTACATAAGTTGGAACTTCCCAACCAAAAGCTTGGTACAAAAGATTATACTTTGGGGTGCTTGGCAAATACTCACTGCCCCGCATTACATGGGTAATCGCCATCAGATGGTCATCCACCACATTTGCAAAGTTATACGTAGGAAAACCATCAGACTTAATCAAAACCTGGTTTTCAAGCTCATCATTATCAACGGTAATTTCACCAAAAACTTCATCAACAAATGTGGTATGCCCCACAGGTATTACTTGGCGAATAACATGGGGTTTGCTTGTATCCCCCGCTGTGTTTTGGCAGGCACAATCCGCAGGGTCGGCTTCCTTATCACAAAAACAACGATAAGCATAACCATCATCAAGTAATTGCTGGGCATACTTCATATAAACATTTTCCCGCTGGCTTTGGATATACGGACCATACTCGCCCCCAACATCAGGACCCTCGTCATGGGTTATCCCTGCAATTTTCAATGTTTCATAAATCTTCTCTACAGCACCTTCAACCAACCGCTCTTGGTCTGTGTCCTCTATACGCAGGGCAAAAACCCCGCCCATCTTCCGTGCCAGCAAGTAGCCAAACAAAGCCGACCGCAAGTTACCAATATGCATAAACCCCGTTGGTGATGGGGCAAAACGTGTTCTCAAATTAAACTCCTCCTTACTTGTACTATAATTGTAACTGAAAACTTGAAAAAAGTAAAGGAGGAAATTATCAAGCTTTCCTATTATAAGTTAGATAAAGGCTTGATTTTTTTAATGGCTTCATGTATAATTTAGTCAGCTAACCAGAATAGGTAACTAGAACCTATAGCTAAAAAGACTATCAAAGCCAGGGGTGAGTTTGATTTCAAGGCATGGTTTCGCATATTGTGCTAGGTATAGAAGAAACATGCAATAAAACCGTAATAAACACTTTTATTCCAACCAATACCTGTGACTGACGAGCAATTTGATGAATTCAAAACGGATTTTATGGGCATCGAAGCTTTGAACGATTTAGGACATTTTCTACAATTAACACTATAAAAAGGTTGTGAGTTAGTGGATGATAAGTTGATTAATGTTGGTGTCCTAGTTCCTGCTATAAGTATGGAAAAATACGAAAAACCTACTTGGTGGAGTTTCGCTGGTTTATTTCGTGCAGGTAAGGCACAGGAAAATGGCATCAACATTTTTTCATTTTGTCAAGACGATATTGATGAAGAAACCAAAACAATAAAGGGTCGCTTTTTTGACGTAAATGGTAAACTTTATGAAAAGGTAACGGTATATCCAGATATTGTGGATAACTATGTTTTCCTTAAAATTGTGCCAAATAAAGGTTTGCAAGATTTGCTAACATTTTCCACCTTCACAAGAACTCTTGAAAAGATACCTAAAGACGATGTTAACAATACTTTAGCTAAAATTGAAAGTTTACAATATTTTCTTAACCCTTATACGCAAATTGAAAACTTAGAGGATTTATTAGATTTTTTGACAAAACACAATGATAAAATTTTTATAAAACCCTCTTTTAGTGGTGGTGGGGGTGGCTCTAACCTTTCTTCTAACGATATTTATGCTAAGGTTGTCAAACATAAAAATATTTTTTTCGTCACAACCCAAAAAGGGAAATTAAGGTTAAGTGGAGAGGGTTTTCGCAACTTTTTTAGTAAGAGATTATGCGGTAAAAAATATATTGCAGAAGCTTATATCAATTCCACTATCCCTACAGGAGAATCTTTCAAGTTAAGGTTTAACTTCAAAAGGGGTGAAGATGGACAATATTTTTTTATGAGCCAGCATGTGGATGTATCACAAAGTGTTTCTGCAAGTATAACTTTTAAGGGGTCATACCGAATTCCTATTGAGGAGTTTTTGGAGAAGCATTTTGCCCATGTAAAGTATCATTTAATAGAACAATTGGAGCAAATGAAATCCATTTTTGTAAATGATTTTAATGAAATCAACGGAAAAACACTTTTTAACATAGGTGTTGACGTGGGCATCGACAGGGATTTAGCTAAATTAAAAATTTTTGAAGTCAACACAGATAATGTGGCTCACAGAGAGGTAGAACTTAACATAAAAACCTGTTTTGACTATTATAAATACCTTTATAAACAACGACAACAAAATTAATAGAAAGAAGGAAAAGAAATGGCAGGACATTCCAAATTTGCAAACATTAAACACAAAAAGGAAAAACAGGACAGTAAGCGGGCAAAACTTTTTACCAAGTTTGGTAAAGAAATTGCGGTGGCGGTTAAGCTTGGCGGACCAGACACATCCACAAACAGCCGCTTAAAAGATGTTATTACAAAGGCACGTGCCAACAATATGCCTAATGATAATATTGACCGTGCGGTAAAAAAAGCAGCAGGTGATAAAGGAAGTGCCATTTTTGAAGCTTTTGTTTACGAAGGTTTTGGTCCAAGTGGAGTTGCGGTTATCGTAGAAACTTTGAGCGACAACAAAACACGCACCGTAAGCAATGTACGGGCAGCTTTTAACCGTGGTGAGGGTAATTTGGGTGTTAGTGGCTCTGTTGTCTTTCAATTTGACCATATTGGACAAATTACTGTACTAAAAGATGACAATATCAATGAAGAAGATTTGATGATGTTGGTTTTGGACGCTGGGGCGACAGACTTTCGTGCCGAAGAGGATGGTTTTGAAATAATTACCGAGCCGTTAGGGCTTAGTAGGGTACTAGAAGCCATGGAGGAAGCAAATATCCCAGTTCTTACAGCAGAGGTCATCATGCAACCTCATGTGTACACCAAACTAAATGACCCGTTAGACATTAAAAATATGAATAAAATCCTAAACACATTAGAAGATGATGACGATGTACAGGCAGTTTATCATAACTGGGAAGAATAATCCCAGTTTTTTTGATTTTATTTCCTGTTTAATTTTAGGGAAGTTTGCGGAAATTATGTTACAGAAATGTTACAACAAAAATTATAGGGGAGTGGAGGTGGTTTTTATGATGATTAGACGTGGATTAATTTGTCTTGCAGCTTTAGGTTTGGTTGGATGTGGTGGTGTGGTCGGGGCAAACCCGCATCCAGCATCAGTTATGCCTGAAATGATAGCAGGGCAACTGGTGCCACACGAAATAATGGCTGGTGACAACAATACCATGGCTCATAGTGAACAAAACTGGGTGGAAATCGCTGGGGGGCGATATTCCACTGATTTTGATAAGGGGATGAAAAACCGCAATGAAAACTTGCGGATTGCTTGCGGGGTTATTGATGGGGTCGTTTTGCAGGTAGGCGAAACATTTTCATTTAACGAACATATAGGGCTTGCTACAAAAGAAAAGGGTTATCTACCCGCCAAAATTTTCATTAACGGAAAAGAAACAGAAGGACTTGGCGGAGGAATTTGCCAGCTTTCCAGCACACTATATAATGCAGCGGAGCTTTCTGGTATGACGATTGTGGAAAGACATCCACATTCCCGTCGTGTTTATTATGTGCCAAAGGGCAGGGACGCAGCCACGGCTTATGGCGGGGTTGACCTAAAATTCCGTAACGACCTTAAACATCCCGTTAGGATTAAGGCTGTGGCGGAGAATGGTAAAAACTCGGTTTGGTTTGAGCGTTTATAGTGCCGTTTTCCACATGAAAAATCTTGGTATCATCGTGACTGGTGTAAGTTCTAAAATGACTTTCCGCACCCGTTAATGTGATTATAGATTGTAGACCGCTAATTTTTTTCATCAGGAATTGTTGACGGGAAGTATCCAGCTCTGATAGAATATCATCCAAAAGAAGAACGGGGGTTTGACCTCGTTCTTCTTTAATTAGGTCGATTTGTGCGAGTTTAATTGACAGAGCCGCTGTACGTTGTTGACCTTGGGAAGCATAAAGTCGACCATCTTTATTGTTTATGCGAAAATCCGTATCATCTTTATGTATGCCTACAGAGGTGTGTTTACGCTGAATGTCGTGGTTGCGAACCCTCTTTAATCTGTCCATAAAACTATCTTGGTCGGTATTATTTTTGTATATAATTTCTAAATTTTCTCTGCCACCTGTAATTTCTTCTTGGTTGCTATTAGCAATTTCAGACAGATGTGTCACAAAGGCTTTACGGGCGTTGATTATTGGTTTTCCATACGCCACCAACTGCTCATCCCAAACTTCTAATGTGTCAACCAACTTCGGATTAGAATAAATCTCTCTTAGTAGGTTATTCCTTTGTTTCATTACTTTGTAATACATACGTAAATTGTGATAGTAGGCAGGGTATAACTGGCATAACTCCATATCCATAAAACGCCGACGCAACTGGGGTCCTGCCTTAATTAAAGATAAATCTTCAGGTGAAAAAATAACACATAAAAGATGCCCAAAAAGCTCTCCAAGGCGTTTGATAGGTAAACCATTAACCCACATTTTTTTACCATCTTTATCAATTTCGGTAGAAATTTTGTCTATTCCATGGTCGCCTGCCACAAAAACCGTGGCGGATGCAGATTTTTCACCCAAAAACACAAGCTCTCTATCACGACCCGCACGATGAGAGCGTCCAACCGAAGAAAAATAAACAGACTCTAAAAAATTGGTTTTACCTTGAGCATTATCACCGTAAATAACATTAATACCATCGCCCAGCTCCACATCTGTAACGGCAATATTACGAAAATTGCTTAAAATAACTCGCTTAACCTGCATTTTACCCTCGCAGTCTTAGGGGTAGCACTAGATATTTATAATCTTCACTATCCTCGACCTTTATAATACAAGGAGATAACGGGGATGAGAAGGTAATAGTAATTTTCTCGTCTTCCAAAGTACGCATTACATCAGTTAAATATCGTGGGTTAAAGGCAATTTCAATTTCTGGACCATCTTGTAAAATAGACATTTCTTCGTAAGAGGTGCCAAGCTCTCCACTAGATGTAACAGCCATAATAGAGTCTGAAATTTTTAGCCTTACAGGGTTTTTCTTGCTGTCCTTAGAAATTAAAGTAGCCCTATCTACAGACTCCAACATCTCGCCACGGGATGCGGTTATTTCCGTCGTAACTTCTGAAGAAAACATGTTTTCATAATTAATAAACTCACCTTCAATAAGAGAGGACACCACGGTACAGCTTTCTAATTCAAAAAGTACGTGTTTATCAGTTATATAAAAATTTACAGTAGCATCGCCGTCAGTTGATAGAAGTTTGCCCACCTCACTCATGGTTTTGCTGGGTACAACGACTTTTGTGTCGCTTTCACCATCTATGGGACTTTGACGTAAAGATATACGAAAACCATCCACCGCAACAATACGTAACACTCCATTGATAATATCCAATAATTGACCGCACAAAACAGGCTTGGTCGTATCTGTGGACACAGCAAAAACCGTTTGGCGTATCATATTTTTTAGTGATAAAGATGGTATATTAAATGCTTGGTTTTTAGATACATCAGGCATATCAGGAAATTCTTCTGCATTCATGCCAAGGATTTTGAATTCGGATTTACCTGACTTTACCACAACTAGTTGCTTTTCATCACAAGTTATTTCTATGGTAGGTCCTGGTAAGCCACGGACAATATCACCAAAAACTTTAATATCAAGGGCAACAGAACCAGCTGTTACAACATCACTTTCAATATATCCTGTGGCTATTGTCATTTCAGAATCTTTAGCGGTTAACTTCAAACCATTTTCATCTGCCACTAAAAGACAACATTCTAAAATTGGTATTGTAGATTTTGCACTGGCGACTTTAGAAACAATTCCTAAACCATCTGCAAGTAAATTTTTTGCGCATATAATTTTCATGCCAACTCTCCTCCGTATAACGCTTGTGCATAACATATAACATATATAATTATTTTAGTAGTAGCAGTAGTAGGTGCTGTGGATTTTGTTAAAACTCACATAATGCCTATATAATAAGGGTTTGTGATTGTGGATTAAGTATGTAAAAGACAGTAATTACTTAATATTTTTTCCATGGTTTCCACAGGGTTTTTCTTATGTAAAAACAATGCACAATTTACCCTTACTTATCATAAAAATTTTCCACATTATTCACCCTTGATTTTTATAACCAAATCATCAATTTCTTTTTTTAACTTCTTATCCTTTATAATTTTGGCATCCATTTTCTCTACAGCATGACTAACGGTAGAGTGGTCTCTGCCACCGAATTCTTTAGCGATGGCTTTTAATGGTTTTGGTATTAACATTCTACAAATATACATGGCTATATGGCGGGCGTGAACCAAATCAGCATTGCGGCGATTGCCTGTTATTTCGGCTGTGGTTATGTTAAAATATCCTGCAATTACTTCTTGTATATACTGTTCATTAATTTCTCTTTGTTCTTCTTGCTTAATCATATCTTCTAATGCGGACATGGCAAATTCTAAGGTGCATTTTGCACCAGTTAGGCGAGAGCGGGCGGTGACAGAATTTAATGCCCCTTCCAATTCACGAATATTGGATTGTATATATTTCGCAATTAAATTGATAATTTCTTGGTCAATTTGAATACGCTCTGCTTCTACTTTGTGCAACAAAATGGCTGTACGGGTTTCTAAGTCTGGCAAGGAAATATCCACAGACAAACCGCTGTTAAAACGAGAACGCAATCTGTCTTCGATGGATTTAAGTTCGCTTGGTGGCTTGTCCGATGTTAGGACGATTTGTTTTCCTTCGCTATGTAAGGTGTTAAAGGTGTGGAAAAATTCTTCTTGTGTGCCGTCTTTGTCAGATAAAAACTGAATGTCATCTACCATTAAAATATCAACCATACGGTATTTTTCCCGAAAGGCTTCGTTTTTGTTGTGGCGAATGGCGTAAACAAATTCATTCACCAAATTTTCTGACGATGTATATAAAATTTTTGCATCTGGATTATTTTCTAGCATATGGTTGCCAATGGCGTGCATTAGGTGGGTTTTACCCAAACCAACGTCACCATAGATGTATAGAGGGTTGTAACGACCCCCTGGGTGTTCTGCCACTGCTTGGCTGGCGGCATAAGCAAATTCGTTACATTTACCTCTAACAAAACTTTCCAAAGTAAATTTTGGATTTAGGTTTGCTGCGTTTAACGCCTCTTTAGAAGGTTTTGGTGATGAGGTTTTCTCATTACCCTGTGTTTTTAACAATTGCACCTCATCTTCCATAAGAATGTTAATTTCATACTCTTTACCAAAGACAACGCCAAAAGCACCAGATATTTTGTCGGAATATCTGGTGGATACGGTAGTTTTTACGTGCTTACTTTTTGTGGTTAAAGTAAAACTACGCTCGTCCATATCATAAGGGGTTAGCGGTGCTATCCAAGAATGATAAACCGCAGGGTTTAACGACCCCTTTTGTAAAAAAGACGTAACCGAGTCCCAATAACTTTCAACTGTGTTGATTACCAAAGCATTGTTGCCAGAAAAAACATTTACCATTACAATTGCACCCCTTAAAACTTCTATCAAAGCTAATTTTGCACTTATCCACATTATGTGGATAACTTATCCACATAATTCACGGTATATGTAAAAGGATTTGTGACACACCTCTCATATTTATCCACAGAAGTGTTAACAAAATCCCACAAACATCGGCTTTTAACAACTTTTATTATAACAAATTTGACCATGCTTTTCAATAGGATTTTGAAACAAAAAGGGGTGTAACACCCCTTGACTTTGTGGAAAACCTATTTTAATCATTAAAACCAAGAAAATATAAAATTATTTCTTGGTAAAATGCTTTTTGTTTAGTTCTACTTAGTTCCACGTGAAACTTATTTTATTAATGGTTAATGCACGATTGCTGATGGTTTCGTTATTTGTTTAGAAACTTTCTTAGAATTTCCACGTTACGATGGATAAACTTATCCATCCGCTGGGGGTCGAGATGTTTATGGCTCAGAGATGCCATATCCCAGATATGTTCACATAGGATTGCGGTGTCATCATCACCAACCTGCTTATCTAACAAAGCCTTAACCAGTGGGTTTGCACTGTTAAGCACAAATTTTTTCTTACCTCCACCATCCGCACCCATATTGTCCATAGAAATGCCATACATTTTAGCGAATTCTGACATTTTATGGCTTTCTTGGTCTATAAAAATCATAGCTGGCACATCTGGGGTTTTGAAATTTTGGACTTCCACCGCCAAATCATCTTCGATGTTGGATTTGAAAGTTGTAATCAATTCCTCGTAGGTGGTATCATCCTCCGTTTTTGCTCCTAAAATACTTTCTGGGTCGGCATCAATTCGCACAAATGTTAGGTCATCCTCATTACCTTCCACGTGAGAGGTGAAGGGGCTGTCTAAACGACTTGTAAGTTCTACACAATCTACACCTTCCGCCTCAAAAAGTTTTATATACTGACCATGCAACTGTGCATCATTAGTGAAAATAACCTTCTTACCAATCTTCTTTTCATTACGAACCAAATATTCTGGTAAGGTAAAATACTCCCCGTTAGTGGATTTGTAAAGAACAGCGTCCCGCACCTTTTCATAAAAATCTTTTTCCCGCACCACACCATATTTAATAAACTGATTTATATCATCCCAATATTTATTATAATCATCACGGTTGTTGTGTGCGAGGCTTGTTAGCTTGTCCGCCACCTTACGAACGATATAGCCAGACATCTTCTCAACCACACCATCATTTTGCAGAAAACTGCGAGAAACATTTAACGGCAGGTCTGGGCAGTCCATAACACCTTTTAGCAACAACAAAAATTCTGGAATAACCTCCTTGATATTATCTGCCACAAAAACTTGGTTAGAAAATAACTTAACCTGCCCTTCCACATACTCCAATTCGTGTTTTAGACGAGGGAAATACAATATTCCTTTTAGTCTAAAAGGGTGGTCCATGTTAAGGTGTATCCAAAACAATGGCTCATTAAAATCCATAAACAAGTCACGATAAAATTTAATATAATCTTCATCGGTGCAATCACTGGGTTTGCGTTGCCATAAAGGTTTTTTATCATTAATAGGTTTTGGTTCATCTTCTACACTTGCAACATTTTCAAAATAAACATCAACAGGGATGAAGCTGCAATACTTGCGTAAAACAGAGCGTAATTTGTAGTCTGTTAAAAACTCTGCCCCATCTTCACCGATATGTAGAATTATGTCTGTTCCACGGTTTCCGCGACTACCTTCTGTAATTTGAAATTCAATTCCCCCGTCACATTCCCACAAAGCTGGCTCTGCCCCATCTTGATAAGACAGGGTATGAATTTCCACCTTATCCGCCACCATAAAAGACGAATAAAAACCAAGCCCAAAATGACCAATAATGTCGCTACCTTCCATTTTGTCTTTGTGCTTATTTACAAATTCGGTTGCACCAGAAAACGCAATTTGGTTTATATACTTTTTAATTTCATCGGCAGTCATACCAATACCATTGTCGCTAAAAGTGATGGTTTTCTTAGCCGCATCAAGAATAACTTTTACGGCAAACTCCTCACCTTCTGGCAAGGTGGTTTCCCCCATAGATTCCAACCTATTAAGTTTGTTTATTGCATCCGAACCATTGCTAACCAGCTCCCGCACAAAAATTTCAATATCCGAATACAACCATTTCTTGATAATGGGGAAGATATTATCGCTGTTAATTGAAAGATTTCCTTTTTCCATAAAATCCACTCCTTAAATACGTTTTTATAATTATATACCCGACTTTTATGTTCGTCAATAATTTTATAGGGCTTGCTTTACAAGTTTTGATTATGATATAATCAACCAAAGATGTTAGTCTTTTTTAGAGAGGAAAATAATTTTGATAAAAATTAGAAATAGCAAGCGTAAACAACGATTTGATATAAATGAAATAGGCTGGCTTAAATGGGTTTTATGGGTTTATGCCGCAATTTTTCCTATAGTATTGTTTTTTGGATTGGAATGGCTTAACCCTGTTTCTGGTAATTTAACGGCAGGTTCGGCTGTTGCTTCTATATTAATGATTTACACTTTTGCAACAGTGGTTTTTGCTGTCACTGGCAGGGTTTTTTGGGGTTATGCACCTGTGGGCGTTGTATTGATAGTGGCATATATTGTAAATCATTTTAAGGTTGCCCTTACTGGGCAGGTTTTTGTGCCAACAGACCTTGCAGTGGCGGGGGAGGCTATGCAGGTAACCCAATTAAACTCCCTAACCATAGAGATGTCATTTTTGATATGGAGTTTCGTAATATTGGTTTTGCATGTGCCGTTATGGTTCGTGAAATTTAAGCCCAACCTAAAAAAGCGGTTGATTATTGTGGGTTCTGCTTTTGCCGTGTTTTTGATAACTTTCGTAATTCCTTCAACATCCAGAGGATTGTTAGGGGTTATGGGTGTTCCTGTAGCGGATGGTGGTTCTAAGACCTATTTATACAGCCATACGGGGCTTATGATGGGTTTTCGTGCTTCCATTGTCCACCAAAGGGAGCATGACCGTGCAATGTACTTATTTGTTGATAATGCAAAAGAATTTTTTGAAAATACACCAAGAGTCGTAAGTAATGACCTACAGCCAAATGTAATTGTTGTTATGAGTGAATCTTTTACAAATCCTAACAGTTTTGGCGATGTAACATTTTCACGAAACCCAGCAGCAAATCTCGAAAGATTGTCTGCCCAGTATATTAGTGGAACAACCGTCGTGCCAGTTTTTGGCGGTGGGACAGCCAACACAGAACTGGAATTTTTAACAGGCACGCCTGTGTTTTTCCTAAGTTCGGCTTATACCATTCCTTATGGCAATCCCAGCCGTTTTTTTAGCCGTAATTTATATACCGCCATGCCTTGGCTTTTCCGTCAGCAAGGTTATCGCACTGTGGCACTACACCCCAATGTAGGTAGCTTTTTTAACCGTGACTGGGTGTATCCACGCCTTGGTTTTGAATATTTTGTAACAAAAGACGATATGCCTTATGCGGATTTTAAGGGCTGGTATATATCCGACGAATATTTCACAACCCGCATGATAGAAGAAATTGAACGTGCAAACCAAGACGACGTACCATTGTTTTTGTTTGGTATTTCCATTCAAAACCATTTTGAATTTTGGGGTAGCAAGTACACTTATTATCAACGAGAGGTTTTTGCCACCAGCCCACATTTAACCGAGGAACATTTGGGCAGTTTGTCCACATACGCCCAAGGCGTTTTGGATGCTGACCGTCAATTAGCTCGTTTAATAGAATTTTTAGAAGAAAGTGACCGCCCAACGGTGTTAGTGTTTTTTGGCGACCATTTACCTGTACTTGGCTATCATTATGACAGTATGTTGGAACATTTAGGTTTTATTTCAAGTCAGCACATTTGGGAATGGGATGGCGAAGACAGGCAACGAATGTTTTCAACCCCCTACTTGGTTTGGGATAATTTTAGCGATAATCGTGAGGATTGGGGTACGCTTTCTACTTATTTTTTATCGGCACAGATGCTTGCACACAGCGGTATCAGGCTTAACCAATATTGGCAAAATGTTTTGTATGCAAATGAATATTTTCGTGGGCTAACAGAAAATCATTATGTTGACAGATTGGGTAATTTCATGTATATTTATGGTGTGTGGGATAAACCCCATGTAAGGGCTTTTGCTGGCATGGTTCATGCAAAATGGTTTGGTAGTGATGAATTTCATCAAAGTTTGGCAATTATAAGCGAATAGCATAGAGGAGAGTGCAAAATGGAAGGTCAGGACAAGGTAACCTTGGTTATCGGTGTTATCGGAGCGGATGTCCACGCTGTGGGCAACAAAATTTTGAATTACACCTTTACCAAGGCTGGCTTTAATGTGGTAAATTTGGGTGTTATGGTTTCCCAAACAGAATTTGTGGAAGCGGCTGTGGAAGCGGATGCAGATGTTATTATGGTATCTAGCCTATATGGTCATGGAGAGATTGACGTTAAGGGTCTGCGAGAAAAGTGTGACGAAGCGGGACTTAATAACATTTTGCTTTATGTTGGTGGTAATATTGTTGTAGGCAAACAAAATTTTGAAGAGGTGGAGAAGCGTTTTCTTGCCATGGGAATAAACCGTGCCTATCCCCCAGGGACAGACCCCCAAACCGCAATTAAACACCTTGCAGAGGATTTGAAAAAGTAATGAGTATTTATATTTTAACAGATTTTGGTTCGACTTACACCAAAATGATGGCGGTGGATGTGGATAAGGGAGAAATTATTGCCTTTTCTAAGTCATTTACCACCATTGAAACTGATGTTACCGAAGGTTACAATAATGCCTTGGCGGGGATTAAGTCCCAACTGGGTGATTTTGTGCCAGCGGTTTTTTTGGCTTGCTCGTCTGCTGCTGGTGGCTTAAAAATTGTGTCCAGCGGGCTTGTGCCTGATTTGACAGCAAAGGCTTCACGACTGGCGGCGGCTTCTGCTGGCGGTAAGGTTGTCAAAACCTATTCTTATGAGCTTACTGAGTTTGAGATGGAAGAAATAACAGCCATAAATCCCGACATTGTGTTACTTTCTGGTGGTATCGACGGAGGTAACAAGAAGGTTTTGTTGCAAAACGCAGAAACCATTGCAAAAACTGAAGGCGACTTTTTTGTGATTGTGGCGGGCAACCGTTCTGGTGCTATGGAAGCCCGAAAAATACTGGAGGGCGGGGGCAAGCGGGTAATTGTTTGTGAAAATGTGATGCCTACGTTTGGTAAGCTTAACATCGACCCCACAAAGGTGGCTATTAGGGATTTATTCATCGAAAACATTGTGTCTGCCAAGGGTTTGGATAAAGTGGCTGGGATGATGGACATGGAAATTATACCTACCCCGCTGGCGGTTTATGAGGCTTGTGAGCTTTTGTCAAAAGGTTGCGAGGGAGAAAAAGGTCTTGGCGAACTTATGGCTTATGACCTTGGCGGAGCAACCTGTGATGTGTATTCTATGGCGGATGGCTTGCCTAAAAGTGGGGCGTTTATCAGTGGTATTCAAGAACCTTTTGCCAAACGTACCGTAGAGGGTGATATTGGTATGAGATACAGTCTGCACGCCCTTTACGACTTGATTTGCGAGGAAGGTGGGCTTGGTGATTTTGACCAAGGGGATGTAGCTGACTGGCTGGATATTTGCAAATCTAACCCCGATGTTTTGCCACAAGGTGAATATTCCAAATATGCTCAAATTGATTCATCTTTTGCTGGCTGGGCAATAAGGTTGTCCGCTGCCCGTCATGTTGGGTATGTAGAGCGGATTTTTACTCCCAGTGGGGAAGTTTTTAGTCAAGAGGGTAAGGATTTAACCCGTGTGGAATATATAATCGGTAGCGGAGGTGCGGTCATTAACGCCCCTGACCCAAAAATGATTTTACAAGAAGCTTCTTATAGTCCAAGGGATTTGAACGCCTTAAAACCCCAAAACCCCAAAATTCTGCTAGACAAAGAAAATGCCCTAGCAGCAATGGGTTTATTAGCCCGCAGACATCCCGACATAGCGTTGCGGATTATGAAAAATAGTTTTACAGAGATTGAATAACGTAAATTATTAAATCATTGCAAAGTTTCGGAAAAAAAGCTAAGAAACAGCTATAAGGAGGAGGTTTGCGTACAATGAATGAAATAATTTTTACTGTTACAGAGTCGTTGGATGGTGGCTTTGAAGCCCAAGCTGTTGGTTATTCCATATTTACCCAATGTGATAACTACAGTCAATTACCCGATACCTTACGGGATGCGGTTAAATGTCATTTTGACACCCAACAAATGCCTAGCACCATACGCATACATTTAGTTAAAGATGAGATTATTGCTGTATGAGGGTGCCAAGAGATGCGGATTCCAGTCAACTCATAAAACTTTTACAACACTACGGTTATGTGGTTGTGAGGCAAACTGGAAGTCACATAAGATTGTCAAAAAACTTACCTTGTGGGTCACATAATATAACTGTGCCAGACCATCAGCCAATTAAAATTGGTACACTGCAAAGTATAGCCAAGGATGTTTGTAAAAGTAATGGGTTGTTAGTAAGTGATTTTTATAAGCAATTGTAGAATATGGGCATAGCCTTACGGCTGTGATAAAATAAAAATAATTGGTACCCACAAATTAGGAGGGGCGGCATGGAAATTAAACTAAAAAACGAGAAGATGAGCGACGACCTTTTTGACCATTTGGAGCAAGAAGTGCTAAAGGGTTGGAAAACAGGTGAAGGGTTGACCATTGCTGATGGTATTGCCTACCAAAAGTCTTTACCTGAGGAGAAAAACTTTGCTAAGAAGTTGATTGAAGCTGATGCCGAGGGCATAACACTGACCCAGCCCCGTGCTGGCGTTGCTTTGCCCAAAGAACATATTGAGCTTTTACAATATTTAGAGGACTTTGGTTTTGCCGACCTTCTGCCCTCTACCATTGATGCTTATACACGTCTTAACCGTTATGAGGATGCCCAAATAGGCATTGATGAAAGTGTGAAAAATGGGCGTTCTATGCTTAATGGTTTTCCTGCTGTAAACCATGGTGTAGAGGTTTGCCGTGAGGTAACATCTTCTTTGAAAAACCCTGCACAGGTTCGCCACGGCACGCCTGATGCACGTCTTTTGGCACTTATCACCATGGCTGGTGGTTTTACATCTTATGAGGGCGGGGGAATTTCTTATAATATCCCATATTCAAAAGATATTAAGCTGGAAAAGACCATTTTTGACTGGCAGTTTGTTGACCGTTTGATGGGCAAGTATGAAGAAGCGGGCATTACCATTAACCGTGAACCATATGGACCTTTGACTGGCACACTTGTACCACCCTGTATATCCCATTCGGTGGCGGTCATCGAAAGTCTTTTAGCAGCGGAGCAGGGTTGCAAAAACATTACGGTGGGTTATGGACAGCTTGGTAATGTTGTCCAAGACGTGGCGGCAATTAAATCCCTTCGTAGTTTGACCCGCTATTATTTGGATAAGTTTGGATATGAAGATGTTCATGTAACAACGGTTTTGCATCAATGGATGGGTGGTTTTCCCCATGATGAAGCCATGGCATTTGGTGTTATATCTTGGGGTGCGGCTGCTGCCGTTTTGTCACGTGCCACTAAAGTTATTGTTAAAACACCCCATGAGGCTATGGGAATTCCTACAAAAGAAGCCAATGCAGCAGGCTTGAAAGCAACCAAGCAAGTTGTAAATATGCTTCAAGGGCAAGACCTTTTGGAACTGCATGACGTGCATTTGGAAGCTGGTCTTATTGAAATGGAAACAAAATCCATAATTGACCGCACCTTGGACATGGGTGATGGTGATATTGCCATTGGAAGCGTACGTGCCTTTGAAGCGGGTATTATGGACATTCCTTTCTCACCAAGTAAGCAAAATGTTGACCTTGCCTTCCCCGCCCGTGACAATGAAGGTGCTGTGCGTTTTATTGAGTTTGGCAACCTTCCTTTTAGCCCTCACATCAAAAACTTCCACGAGAAGAAACTTAATGTGCGTGGTAAAGTGGAAAAACGTGAAGCTTCTTTTCAAATGTCCATTGATGATATTTTTGCTATTGCGGACGGCAAGTTAATCGGTCGTCCGAAATAGGGGATAATTCAAAAGTTCGTTTTTACCCATCATTTTTAGCAAAATATTAGTGAAAATTGATAGTAAAAACGAACAAATTATTTTAGAATTTTTATTTTCACAAATGAGGAGGATTAAGATTGAAAATAATTGATGTAATTTGCAGTGGGGGTCAAAGCGGATTTTTCTTTGATGACCAAAAGGCGATTAAAGCAGGTGCAAAAGAGGATGGTTCTGCTTACAAAGGTACACCTTTAACTGAAGGTTTTACCAGCGTACGCCAACCTGGCGAGTCCATTTCCGTTATGTTTGTGCTGGAAAATGGGCAGGTTGCCTATGGGGATTGTGCAGCGGTGCAGTATTCTGGGGCAAGCGGTCGTGACCCTTTGTTTTTGGCAAAAGATTTCATACCTGTAATTGATAAGCATATAAAACCTCTGCTTGTCGGGCGTGAAATTGGAACATTTAGAGAAATGGCAAAAGAGCTGGACAGTCTTGTAATTGACGGCAAGTTGTTGCACACTGCAATCCGCTACGGCATTACCCAAGCTGCCTTGGATGCCGTGGCAAAAAGCCAAAACAAGCTAATGGCACAGGTTATCGCAGAGGAATACGGCACAACCATTTCCGACAGTATGATACCAATTTTTGGTCAGTCTGGTGATGCCCGTTATGCCACTGCCGAAAAAATGATTTTGAAGTCAGTGGAAATTTTGCCTCATGCTCTATTTAACAATATTGAAAAAACAGGCAAAAATGGCGAGGGACTATTGGAATATGTTGGCTGGCTTAGTAGGCGTATCGGGGAAATTAAAGTGCAGGAAAATTACGCCCCAACAATGCACATTGATGTATACGGTATGCTTGGGGAAATTTTCGGGGACGATTATGATGCCTTGGTGGATTATATGGGCAAGCTGGAAGAAGCAGCAAAACCCTATAAATTACGCATAGAAGGACCTGTTGATGTCGGCTCTTTAGATGGGCAAATAGCAGCCCTTGCAAAAATACGTAAGATGCAGGAAGCCAAGGGCATTGACGTAGAAATTGTGGCGGACGAATGGTGCAACACCCTGTCAGATGTTAAGGCGTTTACTGACAACAATGCGGGACATATGGCACAAATTAAAACCCCCGACCTTGGCGGTATCAACAATTCCATTGAAGCTGTCTTGTACTGCAAACAAAACGGCATGGGTGCATACCTTGGCGGCACTTGCAACGAAACCGACAGAAGTGGACAAGTTTGCGCCCACATAGCCATGGCGACCAGCCCCGTCCAAACCCTTGCAAAACCAGGCATGGGCATGGACGAAGGTTATATGAACATCTACAATGAAATGAGCCGTATTTTGGTACTAAAAGGCAAAGTTGGCAAATAAAAACGGTGTGGGTATTGTCCGACACTGTTGAATAGTGCCAGTAGAAGTGGGACGGGCAATGCCCGCCCCTACGATGAAATAACGGTAGGGGCGACCATTGGTCGCCCTATTTTTGTGGACGATACCGCCTAGGCGTTGTGTAGTTACAAACTTCATAAAAACAAAACAGACTAGCACCCAAAGTCAAGGAAAATGCAGTCTGTTTTGTTCTAACTAAGGAGTTTTATGTATTGAAATGAGATACCAGAATTAATTAGATGCCTTTATTCAGCACGAAGGGCTACACGGCAATCGTTGCACAGAAATGCTCTGTTTTTACGCACAACTTCATCAGTGCTGTTGCAAAAATCGCAAGTTGTGGTAAACTTTTTGATTATTACACCATTACCTTCGAGGATTATGGACAAGCTGTCACCCTCACGTATATCAAGGCTTCTACGCATTTCCTTTGGTACTACTACTCTCCCTAAATCATCAAGCTTACGAATAATCATATTCGTTTCCTCCTTTTAATTTTTTTCGGGATAATCCCGTTTATTTTTTGTATTTGCCTAAAGTTCGTAAACTACCTTCCAAAACTAAATTATTTTAATTTTTTGGAGTTCATTTACGAACTTTTAGCTTAAAAACATTATACACCATCCAAAAAGAAAAAGCAAGCACTTTTTTGGAATTTTTTGAAAAAATTTATAAAAAGTAGTATGAATGTGATACAAACCCTGTAAATATGGGGTTTTTTGACAATAAAAAAGAACCATTTTTAATGGTTCTTAGTAGTTTTTTGTGCTATTCAGGTGTCGGGAAGGTGATTACGATGCTGGTTGGGACGGCAAGTGGAATTGCACCGTCCTCATCGGCTATTACATTAAGGCTTATAGAAAAAACAAAAACCGCAATTAAAGTTACAAGGGCTATAAGTTTTTTTCGCATTTTTTTACTTCACCTCCAAATATCATTTTTTCTAAAATTCCACTTTTCTTTTCAATTACTTCAGATTTATTTTTTTGCGAATTTTTACTGGTGTAATATTCCATAAGTTTGTTACAAAAATATAGTGCTTTGGCAAGGTCATGTTTTTTTATCAACCATGGAATAGTTTCGTCTTTTATGTATTCTGCTGATGTGTTATCTAGTGAAAGCAAATGGGAAAGTGACTGAAAAAGTATTTGGAACTGTTCGTTTGACTTTGAAAGTTCTGTTCCACGAAGTAACAATGGTTGGCATAAACTTTCCTTTTTACCATCAGCGATTAAGCAAATAATTTTTTCATAAATTACATCTAGGTAATATTTATCGCCTACTTCATAGTGGCGTAGTGATTGGTCGAAATATTCGATTGCTTTTTTATAGTCTTTAGCTACCCTATAAGCACATCCTAGATTTTGTAGTGCATGACCAGTATAAATCTTGTTACACTGTGCTTTGGCTCTTGCTAATGCTTTTTCTAACAATTTCTTAGCGGGCTTGTCTTTGCCAATCCTGATGTAATTTACTGCAAGCGTGTTGTCCAAATATAGTCCTAATACACTTGTATTGTTGTGACTAAATTTATTGTAAATTTCTAGTAAGGTTATTATTGCCATTGTAGACATTCCCAGTCGTGTATAGCATAGACCTAAATTGTAAGTAAGCGAGTCATCTTTTTCGTAGCCTTCAATTTCTATATCGTCTGCTGTTTTATAAAATTTTTTCGATGTTTCATAGTCACCTTTGTAAAAATTTAGCATACCCATGTTAAGATAGTGGTGATATACATTTATTTTACTTACTTCTCTAAGTAATGACTTTGAATTTTCCAAAACTTCTTCAGCAGATGGAATTTCTTCCATCCTCATTAATAATCTGGCTTCAATCATCCTGTAATTGAAATTCAAATCCTTTTCGTAAGAAAGTTTGGTTATAACTGATAATTCTTCATAAATCTTTTTTGCTTCTTCCATACGCAAATCCTTGATGTAACACTGCCATAACTCTAGTTGGTTAATATAGTTGGTAATTTCATCTTCAAGGATTGGGGCATTTTCAACACAAAGCAACTTTTTTAGAATAGGAATTTCATAAGGCTCATATTCCTTTTTGCCCTTTTCAATCTCACATATTCTGGATTTTACACAATCTAACTCTTGTGCAATAACTTCTTGTGTTATGCCGTTTGCTTTCCTAAGCAGTTTGAATTTTTCCGCTAAACTAATTTTGCTGGCGAGACACATATGGACATCTCCTCCCAAAAATCTCCATCATTTAATACCATTATATAACAAAAAGACTTGTCATGCAAGCCTTTTTTAGAAAATCTTGAATTATTTTTGGGATTTTTCTGTCAAGGGGGACGGGGTTAAGCCCCAGACCTACATTTTATCGCAATGCAATGCGTTTTTTAAGCAGGTACATGGTTGCGGCTATGGCAATCCCAGCCACCCCCAAGGAATAGGCTATGGTAAAAATATCTACAAAGCCACCACTTTCGATGGGTATTCTGCCGTATTGTAGTCCTGTTTGTGGTACATACATGGTAACAGACCAATTAAACAAGCCTTCTCCGCCGTAAATGGTTTCTAATTCTGTAAACCTGTCGGTTATTCTTGAAAGTCCCCAGAAAAATAATATGTGCGTAACCACAGCGAACAAACCTGCCACAATGCCATGAATTTTTTTGTTAAAAATTACGCTGTTGGCAAGGGTAATGCTTAGGAAAAGGATAGCAATTAAGGCAATCGCAGGAACAAGTACATATGTGAAGATGCCTGCAACAAAATCGCCAGTTATGACATTTGCGATTGCAGACCATAGGTTGTCCGTGGGGGGCGACAACAAAATTAGCATTATAGGGATGGAAAGCAACATGAAAACAAACCAAGCAAATGTTGTTATAATTTTGGAAGCCAGCAAGCGTCCACGGCTTATGGGCAGGGTAAGGGATAGATAGCCTTCTGCACTAAACAAACTGCGTTGGTAAAAAAGCAAAATTTGGACATAAGATGTGACGGCAATGGCTGTGCCACCAGCAGCTATTACAATAATCTGCAAAATGTTGTTAAGTTCTGGGGGTAGGTCTGGCATAATGTTTACGATACGCACAATAACGCTAAGAACAATAATTCCTATAAACATGGTAAAAAATGTTTTGTAGCTGAACATAAAGTCATATTTTAATTGTTTAGTGAACATTTTTGAAAACCTCCCTAAATAGCTGGTCAAGGGATTGTCCCTTTTCCTCACGGATTTTGTCTGCGTCGTCGTTTAGGACAAGTTCGCCTTCACGGATGAATAGGGCTTTGTCCAACACTGGTTCGATGTCGGCGATTATGTGGGTGGAAATGAGGATTGCCCCTTCTTCGTTGAAGTTTTTGAGGATGGTTTCGATGATAAATTCTCGGCTGGCGGGGTCAACTGCCCCAATGGGTTCGTCCAATATGTAAAGTTTGGCACGGCGGGACATTACCAGTGATAAATTTACCTTTTCCTGCATACCACGGGACAGGGCTTTTAGCTTTTTATCACGGGGTATTTTCATTTGGTCAAGCATATCGGCGGCACGTTTTGGGTCAAAGTCTTCATAAAAGTCATTAAAAAAGTTTATGGACTGGTTGACGGTTAGCCAGCGTGGCACATGGGCTTGGTCTGGTAGGTAGGAAATGTATTTGTTTGCCTCTGGGCCTGGGGTTATGCCTGTTATTGTTACATCCCCTGTGTAGTCGCTCATCAGCCCCATAATTGTTTTTATCATGGTGGTTTTGCCACTGCCGTTGGGGCCAAGCAAGCCGACAATTTTGCCCTTTTCTACATCAAATGTCATGTTTTTGACAGCGGTGAAATTTCCATAGTTTTTGTTTAAGTTTTTAATTTCTAGAATTTTTTCCATTTGCTTCCCTCTCTTTCAAGAATTTGTTTACGTAATTAGGTATCTCGCCTGATGAAACCCCTGCCGACAGCATTTCTTCGATGTATTCTTTCGTAATGCGTGCGGGGATTTCTTGGCGTAATGCTTGGATTTTTGCCACGTCATCGGTGACGAAACGCCCGCTGGTTCGCTCGGTGTATAAAAAGCCCATGTCCCCCAGCTTTTCCAGCGACTTTTGCATGGTGTTGGGGTTTACCTTGTATCGGGACGCAAGCAAACGCACACTTTCTATTTTTTCGCTAGGTTTTAATGTCCCTGTTGCAATGTCGCTTAAAATGCTGTCAACAATCTGTAGAAAAATAGGTGTACTTGCGTCAAAGTTTATTTTGTCAATAATGTCCCTCCTCCTTTTAATGCTGAAGATTTTGAAACTGCCCACCCTCCAAAATACAACAATGGCCAAATGAAAAGTGTGAGATGAAAAATGCCCATCCCAAAAAATCCAATACCTATCACAACATCAATTGTTGTGATTAGTAAAAGCAAAATACCTACAATAAAGATATTTTTGCTTGATTTAGAGAAAATACCCCATAGACCAGCAACTATAAAAATGCTTGATGCTGATATTGAGCTAATAATCCTAAGGTTTTGGTCTGGATTCGAAATTTCAAGCAAATCTACCACTAGGGCAAATCCACCAAAAGCAATCATCACCAAAGACAGTATTAATAAAAATTTGTTCTTACCTTTCATGCCACTTCCTCCTTAAATTTGTTGTATTGTAATAGTGTAATAATACAATAATACACTAATACAATTCACTTGTCAAGCACTTTTTGAAAAAAGTTTTACTTTTTTTCTTGTTTGTGCTATAATGGGTGGAATTACGCAAGGGGTGATGGTTTATGAGGGCAATTCGTGGGGCAGTTTGTGCCGAAAATACAAAGGAAAGTATTTTGGAAAATGTAACAACCATGTTAAAGGAAATTTTTAGGGCTAATAGTATAGAGGTTGAGCAGGTGGTTTCGGTGACATTTGCCAGCACCAAGGATTTGGATGCGGTTTTTCCTGCCGTTGCTGCCCGTGGGCTTGGACTTACGTCTGCGTCTTTGTTGTGTTTGCAGTCTATGGATGTGGTTGGGGCGTTGCCTCGTTGTATTCGGGTGCAGGTGCTGGCGGATTTGGATGTGCCTCAATCCCAAATTAAGCATGTGTATTTGGGAGAAGCGGAGGTTTTGCGTCCCGATTTGGTAGAGGGGGCTAAATAATGCAAATAGCCATTGATGGTCCATCGGCTTCGGGCAAAAGCACTGTGGCGAAAGCTTTGGCACAAAGGCTTGGTTATATCTACATAGACAGCGGAGCAATGTACCGTGCTTGTGGGCTTTTTGCTACACGGCAGGGCATAAGCTTAGACAATGAACAAGCTGTGGTTGATGCTGTTGCAAATATCGTCCTTGACATTAAATATATAAACGGTTCACAACACATCTTTTTGAATAACGACGACGTGACAACTGATGTGCGAACCGCCGAAGCTGGTGCTGGAGCATCTGCCGTGGCACGTTTCCCAAAACTTAGGGAAAAAATTGTGGAAATGTGTCGCAGGATGGCACAAGGGCAAAATATTATCATGGATGGGCGGGACATTGGCACGGTGGTTTTCCCTGATGCGGATGTTAAAATTTATCTAGATGCTTCAGTGGAAGCCAGAGCCAAAAGGCGGGTGGAAGAACTTGCGGAAATGGGTCAGCCGACAGATTTTGAGGATATTAGCCTTCAAATTACCCAACGTGACCATCAGGATATGAACCGAGAAGCGTCCCCTCTAAAGGTGGCAGATGATGCGGTAATTATCGACACAAGTTGCCTTAGTAAGGAAGAAACTCTGGAAGCTATCATAAAAGTCATTAACGAAAGGAAGTAGTAGACCATGCTATACGCCTTTGCAAGGGCAGTTGTGGGTTTTACATATAAGATAATTTTTAGAACAAAGGTGACAGGGCGGGAGAATATCCCTAGAGAAGGCGGGGTCATTTTGTGTTGTAACCACCAAAGCTACCATGACACGGTGGTGCTTGGATTGGTATCCCCTAAGCCTGTTCATTTTCTTGCCAAAAAAGAACTATTTAAGAAAAAGTTCTTTAACAAGCTTTTTGCTGGGCTTGGGGCAATTCCCGTTGACCGTGAGAAGCCTAGCATGGATAGTCTAAAGCGGGTTGTTTCCACACTAAAAAAAGGCGATACTATTGGTATTTTTATGCAGGGCGGTCGCCAGCAAGAATTTGACACGGCAGACTATAAGGCAGGGGTGGCTTTATTTGCCATCAAAGGGAAGTCCCCCGTTGTGCCAATACATATCCAGTCCACTTTTAGGATGTTTGCCCCGATTTATGTTAATGTTGGCAAGCCCATTGGTTTTGAGGAATATCACGGTGCAAAAGTGAAGTCCGAACAATTGAATGAGCTGGCGCAAACTGTCATGGACGCAATTGCAGACCTTGGAGCAAACCATGGAAGTTAAACGCTTAGCAGGTAGGATATTGTTGCTTATTGCTGGTATTTTAATGTTAGTCATAGGCATACCTGGCATTGTGCTGGGTGTTTTGCTTCTTTTGGGCTACTTTTTGGGTATTAGTCTTCTAGGTGGTTGGCTGGCGGAGCTTATTCCTGTATACGACGGTGTTGTTACAGGTGCTACCAGCATCGTTGCCTTTTTTGTATTTAGCTGGGTGCGTGGTTTTGTGTTTTTAGAGCTGATTGTTAGCATCTTGGTGACAATTGGTGGCATATCAGCTATAAGACGACACCAAAACCCTGAAAAATCCTTGCGGTTGGTGGTTTTTACAGGCATTACCGCTCTGTTGATTGTTCTAATCCTGTCAATCGGTTTTTCTTTAATATTCTTAGCCCTGCCCCGCCTAGCCCTGTTAGCTTTAGCTTTGGCAGGAGCAGTAATGAATTTAATTTCTGCACGTAAACACTCTAAATCCCTTGACGGATTTGGGGGCGAGGGTTATAATTGATTGGACAAGTCTATAATTAGGTTATAAAGTGAAAGTTGGTGGTTGTTTATGATACATGAAAGCGTGATAGTCAGCTTTTTTGTGGCTTTGTGGGCAAAATTTGTCCGTTTTTTTGAACATTCTGTTACTGGGCGGTTTTTTGGTAGTGTTTCTCGGGGTCTTGTCAAGGTTTGGCAGGGTAGCGGACTTTTTAATTTGTTGCATGGAGAAAGTCGCTTAGAGCGGGGTTTTGGTGACAGTTGGATTGGGCGTTTCTTAGCTCGGCTTGCTACTTTCAAGCCCAAAGCAGAAAACAGTGTGATAATTGGTTGGGTGGCGGGTTTTTGCGATAGTTTGCCTAATATATCCTTGCGTTATTACGGTGTGTTTTTTATGCTGGCTGGGGGCATCCCAACAGGTGTTGGATTTGCAGTAAATGGCTATTTTCCGATAATATTTGCGGTAATTGCAGGACTTGGCGTGCCATTACTTTTACTTAACCGCTCGCTGGCACAATTGCACAGCGGTTCATGGGTGCTACAAAAGGCATTTAGCTTCTTTTTTGTTACCCCCCAAATGCTCGAACCCAAGGAAACCAAGCAATATTTACCCTTGTTTGCAGTTTTGGGTGCTGGTCTTGGCACAGTCGGCTTTTTCGCAGGACTTATGCCCTTTATCATGGTGACAGGTGGTTTGATTGGTGGTTTGTTGATTTTACATCGTGTGGAAGCGGGCATTTTCGCCACGGCATTTTTCGCCCCAATTCTGCCAACTATGATGATTTTAGGTTTGTCAGCATTAACAATAGTTAGTTTTGCGGGCAAATGGCTAATCAGTGGCAAAGCAACCCTAAAATTCACCTATACAGATATTTTTGTGTTACTTTTTGCTGGTTTGGTGGCATTTTCCGTGGCAATTTCCTTTAACCCTGCAAATTCTGCCCCATCTGCTGGGATTTACATTCTTTTTATCGGGCTTTATTTCGTCATAAAAAATACAATGAACACTAGGGGTAAGTTGCTGGCTTTGGCGGCAACCCTTGCCACATCTGGCTTGGTTGTGGCAGGTTTTGGTATTTGGCAACGTCTGACAGGTAATTTTGTAATGACAGCGGCATGGCTTGATGCAGATATGTTTGGCGAAGCTACTGCACGCATATACTCCACCTTGGAAAATCCCAATGTTTTAGGCGGTTATCTGATTTTTGTGGCAATTCTCGCCTTTGCCATGATTTATTATTATCGTGACTGGCTACACAAATTAGTTGCCTTTGGCATTTTTGGTGCAACCAGCCTTTGCATGGTTTTCACCCACAGCCGTGGGGCATGGCTTGGACTTTTGGTTGCCGCTGCTGTGTTTGCATTAATAAAGGACAGACGACTTGTGGTTATCGGTGTTATTGGGCTAATTATCGCTCCCTTCTTTATCCCGCCAGATATTATGCAACGCTTCCTTTCCATAGGTGACTTGGCGGACACATCCACGTCCTATCGTGTGTCAATTTGGCTAGGTGCGGTGGACATGCTTAGAGTGTTTTGGCCAATCGGTATTGGTCAAGGTGTGGAAAACTTCAATTTTATCTACAATTTATACGCCTTTAATGCAGTTTTCACCCAACACAGCCACAACCTATACTTGCAGATTATGATTTACTTTGGAATTGGCGGGTTTATCCTATTTTTGATAATGTTGGGTGGTTTTTTCAAAGGAATGTTACGGTCAGCTAGCCGTGGAAGCCCAGAAATTAAAGCGATATCAGCAGCGTTGGCGGCTGGCGTGGCTGGGTTTTTAGTCAAAGGTTTTACCGACAACGTATGGTATAATTTTAGAGTGCTGGCGATTTTCTGGATATTCATGGCACTGGCGTCAGGCATAGCCAATCTAAAGGATTTGAAAGGGGAGTTTACAAATGAAAAAATTTAACATTATAGATGTTTTAATAATTTTAGGTGTAATCGCTGGGATTGCAGGGGCTGTGTGGTTTTTCACCAATGCAACAGACACAGAGGACGGCTATGTAGAATTTGTAGTAGAACTTCGCCAAGCCATGCCCCATTTCATGGAGCAAATTGATGTGGGTGGTGAAATCCGTGACAGCATACGCAATTACCTGCTGGGCAGGGTGGTTGATATGCGGTATCAACCCGCTGTAACCATGACCTTTGACAACGAAACAGGCACATTCAGCAACACCATCGTCCCTGACCGTTATGACGTTTACATTACCATCCGTGGGCGGGGTAGTTGGAATGACAGCCAAATTTTAACAGAAGGACAGCCCGTGCGTGTGGGCATGGACAAATTTTTAAGAGGGCGGGGCTTTGCCGCCATTGGTGTGGTTGTGGAAGTTACGCCAATGCCAAATTAGGAGGTGCTTGAAATGGATAAAAACGGAAAACTTTTTGGAAAAATCAGCATCATAGATTTGGCTGTGATTTTGATTGTTTTGATTGTTGCGGCTGGGGCAATTTACCGCTTTACAGCCCCTGGTGCGCAGGTTTCACGGGGCGAAGCCACTGTTGACTTTACCATCCGCATAGAAGGACCAAGGGAATTCACCCTTGTAAATTATGCCCCTGGTCTTAGGGTTTACGACAACCGTGCAAACCAATTTATAGGGCATGTTGTGGATTTTAGATACGAACCCCACTACATCCTGCAACCCCTACATGACGGTACGGTAATTTCCGCCCCATGGCCTGGACATGTAACGGTTTATCTTGACATACAAGCCCAAGGGCGTTATACAGACACGGCGATTTATGTGGAAGGCACATATGAGATTACAGCAAATTCGGTTATCTATATCCGTACACGTTATGTGGCGGTGGAGGGCAGAATTCACAGTGTAAATGTACATTAGCAGAGTGGGGGATTGACCCCACTTTTTTTGTGGTAGGGGCGGGCATTGCCCGTCCCATGTCTGCTGACACTATTCTTTGGGGTTTAACGCTATCGTCTGTATAAGTGGGACGGGCAATGCCCGCCCCTACCAGATAAAAATGTTGTTGCAAAA
>Ga0136643_10001033_pt1 | contig 32890 bp, 20 predicted proteins | sample TergutLab28metaG_FD_96883 | JGI IMG/M metagenome (GOLD analysis project Ga0136643, IMG submission 96883) | Labiotermes labralis P1 segment gut microbial communities from Petit-Saut dam, French Guiana - Lab288 P1 (version 3) (version 3) | ecosystem: Host-associated > Arthropoda: Insects >...
ATATCTGCACTACATGAACTTGAACTTTCATGACACGTGCACAAAGCACCGCACTTTCCACTTGGAGTACTCCTTCCTTCTTGTGTTCTATATGAAAGACCAGCCTTATGTGTCATTTTCACATACATACTCCAACAACTTTCAAATCAACTGACTGGTCTCCAAGAAATAATGCCACTGCAGGCCACCCTTCTTTGAATGGTTTAGTTTCTGAACAACAGTATTACCAGAATGGCAGCATATTTGTTCCCTGCTGTGAGGCAACACTTATGACAGTTTATAAACACAGACTCACTTGTATAGCGTGTGTAATGCATGTCAAGATTGCTGTCTTCTGGGATGCCAAACTATGTAGTCTGCTAGATTCAAACTACTGTTTTAGAGCAACTTGCAGCCTGTACCAGGAGGATGTACAGATAAAACAGGCTTGTCTAAAATATATGTACATGTTTACTAGACTTACATGGCATCATATTCCACCACATAAATTCCTTGTTATTTACCAAAAAACAAAAACAAAACCATTTATTATACAAATAAAATTGCTACAAGATTTCTATACAATATTTTCTTGCAGAAACTACATAATATTTCACTACAAATAAATACTCCTTTCTTTACAGAAAATTTTCCCCTCCTCATGATACTGACAGGCGTCATTGGTGGTGTAATAGTCATCATAGCTATTGCCATGGTCATAATTCTTTGCCAGAGAAGAGAAAAGAAACCAGAAGGTAAGGAAGGTGCAAGTGCAATGAATTCTCCTTTAACCAACATTATTTGATCCCTGTGTCTTGAATGGAGTGTCTGAAGTTTGAAGTTCCTGAAGCAATTTTTTTAAATTATTATTGAGATGATAGACAAAGCCCAGAAACTGAGTAATCTAAAGTGTAATATTCTACTATCAGAACTATTACAACTGCACTGTACATTAGTGCATAACATATATTTTAACAATGCAAAATACATGATGATGATCCCAGCAAGAGCAAGGGAAGATGAAAACAGCGCACAATCATAACATAAAATAACAATTAGTGTATGTATTATATATAACACACACACACATACATATAGAGGAAAACACACAGTGGTTGGCACCATTAGGACATTGTCCTTTGTTCTTTTATCATTGTACATACCACTCTTGACATAAAGACTTATTTTGACCATGGAATTAGAGGAAGTTGAAAGACTATAAAGATATATTTTTTAAAGTTTCTCTAACATTTGCTTAATTAAGGAAAAATGTTACATAAAAATACTGAAAACATAGTCTTTGGCACTCACACACACACACACACACATATACCGTCGCCAAGCTGTAAAGTTATTGGCATTCAAAAGAACAACGTAATTCAGGATGTTATGGCCATTCAGAATCAATCAGGGCCTGTCAGAGGAACTGTTTGCTTACTGTAAACATGTGGCAGACATAAGGAATCTTCTTCTTCAGGTATGTGAATTTTATGATGTGAAACACATTTGTCACTGCAAAGTTTGTTGGATAATGAGCACACTAGGACTGTCAGTTTAACACTTTTAGTGCAGGTAAAGAATGCATTCCTTTCATCATTGGTTTTGCAATATTAGATTTATCTGTTGTGTCCTATCTCACTTCTTTCTTCTTTTCCCTTTCCTTCTTTCTTTCCAGGCTAGCAAGTTCTATTGCCTTATTTTCTCTCTCTCTAAATAAAAGGTTTCCATGCTTTTATTGCTATTACAAATGGCATCCTCTCTGCGTTTTCTTAAACTTTCTTTTCAGTGTGTTTGGCCACTGCAAAGCTTCTTGGATGGGAGAAATGTGTTTAGTGTTAAGTCCGTTTTCAGATATTGTATGTATGGCTGTCATTGTGAACACAGTAATGAACCTTTGGGTTCCATAAAATGTGGGGAATTTCGTGATTAGCTGAAAAATTGTTAGCTTCTCAAGAAGGACTCTGCCTCATGGAGTAAATATGGCTGTACTTGTGCCAGAATTGTCATCCATAGTGCTTGAAGTAATCTCTGCCACAACAAGATCAAATGTTTGTCCGTTTCTCTTTGTTCCTGACCAATATTTCTTTATTCTGCATTATTACACTGTTGCTACCCGGAAGTTCTAGCTCTTCTGATGATGTTAATTCTAATGCATCAATCTCTCTCTTGAGCACAGATTCTGCCTTATTTTTCCTTCTCTTATCTTGTGCTCTTTTGTAAGTTCATTTCCCACAATTTCTTCAAACAATTTGTATGTTCTGGTCATGCTCCAGGCAATCTCTGATTTCAGATGGTATTCTTTTGTATGGATATATCAGCATGGGTGGGCACATCATTCCATAAACAGAGAAGGCAAATATGGCTGTTATGGACACTTTTGCAAGGCCTCTTTCAACTTCATACACAGTTTTGTCCCCTTTGCATGCTTACACTTATTCCAGTCTTTGGGAAAAATTGGAAACTTGGCTTATCACTGTTGAAAATTCTTGTTGGGTTCCAAGGAATGTCCAATGATTTTCTTCTTCTTCTAAGACATATTCAACCTGCTGAAGCCTATAACTTGCAAAGAAAAATATGCTGTTGGGAAGCACTGGCTACCTAAAACATACATAATAAATAGCTTGTTTATAATTTTCTGGTATCTGCCTAACCCAGTGTGGCACTGGATGGAATTACACCTTCACTAGTACCAGACAACATAGATAATGGTGATGGAATGCTTGACCATTTGCAGGCAAATTACCTTTAAAAGGTATTTCCTGATTTACATTTAGGAATTCTGTAAGAGAGGAAATCCTTTTCAAGAACAGTCAGTTATCTATTTGACTAAAACTTGGTCTGCACTTTCACTAGGTACTGGTGTAAGTCCCATAGATTTTGAAAATTTGCTGCTTAATCAAAACCATGAGATGACCTTGGGATATTTTACTTTCTCACTGCCGCTTTTTTTGGCTATACCCCGTCAAAACTCTGGTAAAGTCACCTCTAAATCTGCAGGGCTGTAAACACATTTTTCCTTCTTTCTTCATACTCCTCCAAGATGTAATCATACTCATGTTGATCAATTAAAAAAAAAAAAATGAAAATATCAGGCAACATTTTTAGCACTGCCAATAACTACAGAATTGACAGTAGTTAGCACACCTCATATTGCTTGGCACCCCATGCCATCTTCTGTTAAAATTCATTATAATTGCATGAGAATTAAACTGGTGATTTGTAGATCAATGAGGTAAAGGTAAGGGTAAAAAACACAACTTAGGAACACATGGCAGTTACTGGCACAGGACGCCAATGACTAAAATGTTGTACTTTTCATTACATATGTTGGCACTGTGGCTTTTCTTCACAGTAAGGATTAATACGTCCAAATTTACAGCAGATCACATACAGAAACTCTTCAGGGATATATATATGTGCAAGTTTCATAAAGCTTCCATGTACCATACAAAATAAAATTCAGAAATTAGAAAGTAATGTGCTTACGCCTTACCTTACCCATCTATGCTCATGCCATTAACGTCTGATTTCCAGCAGCTGGGACAGTAAACAATGCGGTTCTGGTTGTTAACTCAGGTCCCGCACGTACAACAAAATATCCATAAATCCAATTATCATTCACATATGGCACGATTTCAGCTGGAAACCTTTTTACAGTGCAAAAGAATGAAAACATGCCAGTAAATGTTACAGTGACAACCACTCTATATGTTTTCCCCTATATACATGTTACATCAGATGTACCTACACATTACTGTAATAAGTTCGTCTTATTACCTAATTTGCTTGAGATGCTTCAGTACCTACAGATGACAAGGAATTTAATAAAATGATATCAACATAGATTATGTTCGTGATCAGATCTCATTTCAGAGTTCTGATTTCTTTTCCACAGATTGCAGGGATGCAGAGAAACAATGCAAAGAATCAGATAGGTCATCCAACATCTCAGACTTGAAGATGGAACTACGGACTGGCTCATCTATAAGCAATGTCCACTGTGAACTTGAGTATGGACCTGATTCAGAGACTGGAAGTGAAAGCGTAGTAACAAGAATTGGAATGCCGCTTGCAGGCCCTGTACCAATGCCAGTCAATGGCGGGGAGCATATATATCGCAACTCAGCAGAGTTCACAGATCCTGTCTTTCCTCTCAAAGTAAGTAACAGATGTCAATGTTTGTCTCTTGAGTCTCTCACAGTTCACTTCCACTTCAAATTAAAACAGCAATCCATACTCTTTGTAATTTCAACTTTATAGGGTTCTGATGGTGCTATATGATCCTAGTCTTTGATGAAATTTTGAAAATTACCCACTCTTGCATGGTTACCAAATGCACACAACATTTCAGAGGCTGGATCTTCTTCAATCACCAGGTGGAATCAAGGGGACAACCTGTTTTGGTGGCCCTGATAGAAAGTGCAAGTCTAAACCCTTCCAGGGGTCGAGCCTCTGATACACTGGGTTTTTTCCACAGACTGTCCAAAATTTGTCACAGCTGCTCTTATTCTCATGCTTACAGGATGGACAGAACAATAATGGTTATGTGCCCTACGTTGATTACGCACGAGATTACAACCCCCCACCACCTACTGAAGGCAGCCGAGAATCACTGTCAGCTGTGACCAGTGTGCCAAGTGTAACAGGGGTGCCAAGCATACACCCTTGTTATTCTGCAGCATATGGAAACTCATGCCTGCGGAATTCCAACACATCACTGCTACCTGCACCCCCATCCTACTCCACGGCAACAAGGAACGGGGCCGTCCCACAAGTGGCCAGGCTGCCCAACTCTCCTACATCACAATACATTGTGCCCACGTCACAACCAACAACTATGAGACGAGGAACTCTTGCCACACATGTATAATAATTGCTAGGCTACTTCTCCCCTAAAGGTGTTCTCCGTAACCATACCACACGCTAATTTAACTTCCAGGGTAAATACACTAGGAGGATTAAAAGAAGTTGAAGCAATCCGAAGCTCACCTGTACATACCCATAACAATTTAGCTTTTCATAAGTGAGTGTGTAGTGAAGAGGTGGAAGCCTTATGAGGATGTGTGTGTTATATTTAAGCAATTAGCAGGATTCTACAATCACCAGAGCTTCCAGTTTTCATCGGTGCATAGGTTACACACATACACAAGTTCTGTAACATACCAAAGACAATGTTTAGATTCACCAATGGTGTGAAGAGAAGCCTTGTAGCATGAAGTGACAACCGATGCAAATTTTGGGTCGTACATTTTCTTTCCATGAAAGATGGTGAACAAGAGACTAGTCACGTTAACAACTGGCTTACTGAAGCTGGTTTCACTTTGCAACTGAGACAGTACAGGCTTAGAAAAGGCCAGTATAATGTCTGTCCCAGAAACATTGTGTAGTGTCCTCACAAAGGGGATAACATCCCTAAATACTGAGTGGCCACCAAGAGGGAACTGCAAAGGAAGACTTGAACAACGCAACCCAACGATGTGTGCATGCTCATCCAGTTTTGTTGATGTATAAACTTAAGTGGCTTTCATTGCTCTACTTAACTTCCAACAGCTACTGAACGTTCCCTTATCATAGAACGATTAAATCTTAACTGTGATTACAATTACTTTCATTGTACTTGCTAAGGAAATCTGTCTTTTTGGAATTTCTTGTGTTCCAAAAATTCACTATTTGATGTTACAAAAGAAAGTGAGAAATTCAAAATGATACAGGCCTAAATGACTCAGACTTTGGACAGAATTTTTACAAAATTGATGTTCATTTTAGGATGGTCTGTTACACTAGTTGCCAAATGGCTTTAGTTAACTTTATACTCCATGTCAATTCATACCAGGGCTGTAGGTAAGGGAGGAATCTTGTTCAGCCCTGTCTTCTCAAAATGTCCAGTGTCACAGTGTGATAGTTCCATTGCATCATGTTCTTGACTTATGGTTGGTATTTTTATATTGTAGTTGGCAGGCAGCTACCAAGTTGACTGTAGAAAAAACCCGTCCCTTCTGCTAATGTCCAACCACTAAGATATAATATTGTTACGCTGCCGCCCGGCCAGTACCATGTTGGTTCAGTTATTGTTGGGCATCTGTATTGTTGACATTATACTCAGGCACTTCCACTGTTACTGGGGCCGTCTACTTGCTTTAATAGGATCACACTACACTGAATCAAAGAGTGCTATACTGAGCAGCAGCAAACTGACAATGAACCTCTGCAAAGCTAATGAGGAAGATTTTAAATATTTACTAATGGTAATGTGTTCCATGCTATTAAATATTCATTTCCCTTACAAAAGATGAGGAATGATGGAAAGGGTACAAAGTCTGGGATGTAAGGGGTCCTTACTGTTCCTGCAGCACAGAAAACTTGAACATAGAAATTAGTTTTTTATACCCGCAATCTTCCCCTTTATATACGAACATCATTTTCAATACAGGAACACTGCTGTAGCACAAATAAATATTTTCTCTCCCACAATGCTTAACAGTACAGTTTTAATGATCTCATTTCCCAACACAGATGACCCAAATAGTGTAAAAATAATATTATTATATTATTATATGCCTAATTTTAGGGATAAGGTCAATATCCCAAAACCATCCCAGTAACGAACTTCAAATAGGCCTACTGTAGACATCCAACTATACAAATGCCTATTGTTTAAAAGTAGTGTGTGTGGTGATATTAGGAGGATTAATGTACCATGACAGTTGAGTGTATTCATTCTGGACTAAGTGGTGAATACCTAAAGACTGTGCAATGTTTGCACCAACGAACATAAAATTTGTCTGATGTTGAGTGAAGCCTGCCTTAGTACTGAATGATACTGATGAGTGTCTGGGCCTAATTGTTTTTATATATAGCTATATATACATATATATATATTTGCCAAGATTGTGTACATTTAATAAGTTGAACAAATTGCAAGTTTGACTATAAAGCCAATGAAATGATAGAAAGAAGCTGCCAGCGATGTCTTTTTAATGTCATATGATTATTATATAATGTAAATTCCCACTGAAGCCATTTATTTCAAGCATTAGACTGTCTGGATGTTTTATGAAGTTCTACAGTAAGTTGCTCCATATTTAAAAGTTTGTTCTCCTGCTATCACGCAATATAGCATTTCAAGGATGCTATCAGAGCTGAAAATCACACGGCAGATGTAAAACTGTTATTCGTCGGATGTAAATCTACATATGTGGGGGAAAAAAAATGGATATAAAGATTGCCTACGGCCCTGATTCATTCCAGTGTATGTAGATTCTTCTTCCGTTTCTACTGCAATTCGCTCAACATCGTCATTTTCTTACACTTTTGGAATTCAAAACAGGATACTTTCCTAATAAAGCAATATAAGACTTTTGTGACTGAGAAAGATCAATTTCATGCAATGTATTATGAACTACCAATCCTACAATATAAACAAACAAATGTAGACAACGCAGAATGACTACATCACATAGATCTGCATCTACATTCTTACAACACTCTGGTACCCACAACTAACCAATATTAGACTGTGGTCTTTCTGGATATAGCACCATGTAGTGCCATTGATGGTTTCCAGCATATCAGAGGTCCCTACTGCCTTACATCTATCTCTGAAGATTGGGGCGGCAGGTTTCTTCAGGACAATGATAATCAACAATGATATTTCATGGTGTCACAGTCCAGAAGATTACAGACTAAATTTTTACTACTGTGAGAATCTCAAACCCCATAGAACTACCCCATTATTCCTCTACATGCAAACTTCATTAGAACTGCTGAATGGCACATGACTCATTCATGCAGCAATGTTTACAGAACATTATTGCTGTAGCACAACACTAGCATTCCAACACATCACCAAGTTGCAGCATGGGATTTGCTGTTCACCGACAATAAGCCTGTTCACACTGTCAGTATAACATCCAGGATAACTCAGTCTGTACAGAGACTATGCACCATGCTGGACTGAGTAATCACGGTTCATTCCATGGTCAGGGCAACAGATTTCTTTTTTCTCCAAAATGTCCAGACCAACACTGGGGACTACCCAGGTTCCTCTTTGATGGGTATTAGGGGATCTTTCCTTGTGTACAAAGTGGGCCAGAACATTAAGCTGACCACTCATCCCTATGCAGCATTGAGGTTAAGAATTTATGAAGCTATATTTCCATTCTCCATACAACTTCACATCGACTTTATCTTTGAACTAACAATGTCGGTGACTTAGAATCTGTCATTACATGACAGTACAAGCTAAATATTTCACTACTAAATATTTCAGGTACCAATTAAGTATACAAAATGTCTTTTGCACCAAAAAAAAAATGCATAGGCACAGCAGGTGTCAAAGAAACCCCTGCAGCATGAGGTTAAAGGTTCATGAACTAGGAAATGGCAGTTCCTAGTTCACGAAACTTTCTTACAGATTCTATGGAAAAGAATAAATGTTCGAATGGGTTAAAACAATGACACAAAACCTTCTTACATACTTCCTTTAATGTACAATAGCTTATCACAAAAAAGCTGAAGTTTGTTAGAACTATGGCTGAGGTGCACAAACATTAAAAACATGTCTTCCATTGTATTTTGTACAATGTTCCTAATATTATGCAGCAGGCAATTTTTTTTAAACCTGTCAACTGTATGAGACAAATTTCCAAAAATACACATTTCATTGAATGTAACCAAAAGTTAGTTTCATGAAATTACAATCGTGATCTCACACAACAGTTCTACCTCACAATAAACTGCAGCTGTACTGTGAAATGAAATTACATATGTTGCCAGAATAGCCCAGCCAGTCAGTGACCACACTACCTGGTAGACAAATGGAATTCACTTCCCTGCAAGGGTACAGATTGGTCTCTATGCCACCTTTTTTCAGACCACCTCTGTTATCACCCAGCCTCCAATCCAGTCAGTACCAAGGCCACAACCAAACATAATTTTAACTAGTCCCTAACTACCCCCTCCCCAATCATCTTTACAAATATTATGAACTTTAGGATATATTTTATGGTTACCAAACACACAAACCCTTAAAAATAGTGAGCACAGGTAAGGTGACTGGAAACATGTTACACAATTTATAGCCACACAAAGACACAGTGACTTAAGTGACAGACATCAGAGGTTGCAAAGGGCATCCTGGATTTGGAAATATTTTAAATAAGAAGCAAACTGTATTTTCCATCATTACAAATAGAAATCTTCTCCACAGTCATCAGTTAGTGGAGGATCATTTCAATACACTAACATGTAACTGTCCCCAGATTTATTTGGGGGGGGGGGATTTTCAAGAGATGTGCCACAAGAAATCAATTTAATAAACAGTTTCCCTTATAGTGTCCTACAGCAAGTCTGTGCTGTTCTCTCGTGTGTGGGTTTATGCTAACCGCCTGCAAAGAAATCCATTTAAGAGAAAACAAACAATACTGACAAAAACACCAAAAAAACAAAAAAAAATTCAACATTTCCACAAAATTATTACTGTATACTGGTGTGTCACGTAGCAAAAGAAATTCAAAGTTCAAATGCAAACTGATCTGATGTTAGTATATGAATAACAAAAGTCAAACAGGAAAATTAACCTCAGAGTGGCAAAATGATGATCTATATAGGAGTTCCACAACACAAAGTGTTGCAACTGTCTGTTCATAAAGCAAGAGAGTGGATGACAAAAGCAGGTATAACAAAATAAATTGCTAGAGCAAAATCTGATTGGAAGTTTCACCTCTATACTTGAAAAAATTTTCACTGCAGCCATAACAAAACTCTGAAGAAAATAGTCTAAATTGTAACAGTGTCACATCCTGGTTACTGAACACTGCACAATCGCAAATAATGCAACCATCTTCCTTTTATGTCCAACACAGATGTCTCACACAATCTTAAGGTGGATACAAGATAACTCAACAGTGTATGTAACCTGCTGCCAATTAGTTCAAAAGTGACTGCCTCTCAGTAAACATCCAGCAACAAAACATCAGTAACTGATGTGGTGCCAAATAATGTGTGAATCTGCATGACTGCAAACACCCCTTGAATGGGAAAGAAGAAAAAAGCTTCTAGAAAAAAATGCAGAGAAGTATAAAATTTACTAACAGCCCAAATGAGTATGCCTGCCACCAAGTCAAATAATTCAAAAAATTTCACCCTATTTAATTTCTGTCGTCATTCAAACCAGCCATATTTTCACTAATATCCCACAATCTCTTAGCAACAGTAGAGTCAAGTTTCATCTTGGGTTCATAAAAATTACAGTTCCGAAAGAACAACCCTGACTTTCCTTGCAGCTCTTCTGCTGTGGCACAGTGAAGTGTTGTTTGTGCTCCCTGTAACGAACAAGTTATACCATGTTAGTGTTTTGTTTGTTTCTCAATTTTTAAAGCTCTGATTGCATCAAGAATTTGACATGAATGCCACTTTGAAGTCTTCCATTCCGTGCATTTTCATATATTAGATATTTCTTCAATTACACCACCCAAATGCACACTAAGTTTAATACACATCTATACCATACTTCAACATGTTTCGGTGTATCTTACACCGTCTTAAGAGAGAACCTGCATATTCCTTACTCAAAACTGTCCGCTTTTACAAAAGATACGACTTTGTTGGTTTAAGGTTTGTAACATACAGAACAGCATGCAACAAATATTATTTTAACCATTGAAAAGCACTGTTAACCAACTAACTTGTATCTTTTATATTATGTGATACAACCAACATACCATAGGCAATAGCTTTGTAAAAGCAGATGGTTTTGAATAAGGAATACATAAGTTCTCTCTGAAGATGCCATTATTATATTTAAGAAGTAAAACCATATCTGTATAGTTTTTAGTAAGCTACTCCAAGCAGTTTTAAGATCTGTAAAGTCCAATTATTCATTTTTACTGTTTTACCATGAAAAGAATAAAGGGCATATTCATAAAAACATTAAAAAAATATTCAAATATTCACCACATAACTTAATACAACTCAATTCAATGACTACAGTAACATACATGAATTCATTAATAATTTTCCTGCAGGTCTTTCAGCTTAAAATGCTTTGAACATGATAAATATTATGATCAATGTCCACTGTCTCAGGCTGAAAAACCCACAGTGTTTTAGAAACTGGAACTGTCTCTATGTTCTGATGGTAGAAAATAGAGGAAGAACCTATTCTCAAGAGATTTCTAAAATGCTCCACCTTCAAAGGAAGTTTTTTTTTTTTACCTGACAGAATGGACAATGTCAAAAATGTAAACACACACCAAAACAGAATGGTTTCATGTGAGGTCAACTGAGTCATGCAGTATATCACAGTATCAAATTTCACCTGAGTGGTTACTATAGCTCATCACTCACCATCAAACATAAAATTGACCACCACAATGCTATTTCACAGTCTACAAAAATCTCCATTAATAACCACCCTATAGCTTTAAAAGAAGCCTACCACCATACAGAATGTCATTTCACTGAATGTAGTAGCACATCTGCCCCGTCAGTATTTCACACCGCCACCCTCCTCACTAACTTTACTAGTCATGTTATTTTAACAGAGTACGCATGTGCTCCAGCTGGCACAGTGTTGAACTCTTTTGCTGCTAATATCATTATTTGCAAGGTAAAATACAGCCACAAACTCCCCTATTGCCATATCATACAGGGCAGAAGTTTGAATATGGGGTGCCCTCTGATGGCACAACCTTCACGCAAATCTGTCAATCACATTCATAGCAGAACAGATGCACACACAATGGCACACAGAAAGACATTATGACACAACACTGTGACATTCCATATGTGACATTAAAAGTAAATTAAGATGGTAAGGTGGGCAGGGAGTGGCTGAGCTCAATAACCATAACCATCACCAGTCATCAACAACAACAACAAAAACTATACCTTGGATGGCGTCCGCATGAAAAACAGTGCAACTGGCAAGAAAAGTATGTAGTGGTACCACTTGACAGCTGTGTACCTAAAAAGCTTTGTGTATACGAAGCCTGGACACAGAGCAAAAGAATCCACACCACTGCCTTTAATCCTCTTTGACAACTCCATATGAAATAGCATATTGGCCAGTTTTGAGTTACAATATGCTGGATTCATATGCTGGCTTGCTCCCACAAACCCTTTTTCACCATTCAAATTGTCAAAATCAATTATTCCTCTTTCATGTAACATTGAGGACACAGTAACAATTCTGGAAATAAGTAAAAATAATGTTATCATTAAAGCAAGAAACAAATCTCGTGTTCAGCAAATCCATAGTAATGCCACGTAAAAATACAGTCATGTTTAGCTAATGTGCTTTGTCATCTTCACATAACACAAATGTGACTCAGTCAGTGTAGTAACATGTGCTGCACTTCATGAGATTTGCGGCTATCACAGTGGTGAAAGTGAAAGATTGTGGTCTTGTGGGTTTTGATATTTGTTGGTGGGTGAGTAAGTGGGACGGCGAGCAAGCGAGTGCGTGAGTGGGTGGATAAGGTGGGGTGGGGTGAGACAGGTGTGTGAGTAGTGTCCAAACATTTCCAAGGAACACAGTACCTCCATCTTCAAGGGTCAAGAAGTCTATGGGCAATAGCCCAACAGGCTACTTTTCTTGGACTGCTTGATCTCTGAAGATCGTGGCACTACATACCCTTCCAATGACACAGTGTCACATCCCAGAAGGCCTGAATCCTCAGCTCCACTGCCATGAGAACCTCCAAACTTGCACAGTACAAGGGCACTTAAGGGTACATACGAAACATATTATAAACCTATTTATTATGACCACAGGCACAGTCATGAAGAGAAACAAAGAGGACATGATCTGAGATGTATGAGTCAACCCAAATGTGTAATACTTGGACATGGCCAATTAAACAGGATGTGGAGAAGACGATCATGAAGGCCGCAACACAATGAAAACTGGAAAATATTCTGCTGGACTCTTTTCAGCAAATGAGTTCTGATAAAGTGCCCATTAACTGACACATATCATGTGACAAAGCTAGTCAAATTGCAGAGACTAAAAATACCGTTGGCTGTAAAAATTTAAACTCTGAAATGTTAAAGTTTACCTGCTTGGAGCAGAGTCTTTCAACCGTGGAAGCAAAAGATTTGTCAACAGAAAATGACCCAGGTGATTAACACCAAAATGGATTTCATAACCATCTTTGGTCCGTCTACACTGAGAGACAGGAACAGACAGTCCCGCATTATTGATTAATACATTAATTTTTGGGAAATCCCTGAGAACCTCGTTACAAAATCTTCTAACAGATTCCAGTGACTCCAGATCAAGTAGCATGGGAATCTACACAGAAAGAAGTACAGCTATCATGTATTTATAATAACTATTTCAATTATGCTTGTATAAAGCTTTCCTTGTACAGACATTCAATAACAACAGCATCACCACCCAACAATTAAACACTGCTGTTACAAAAGCCAATCACTAGACCAAACTTGGCCCATTCAACCCAGTTCACATATTTGCAGAACATTAAAAATTAATATTAATACTATCCTCTGTCATTCAAGAGCAAATCTGTAATTTCCTTCACCCCAATTTGTGGTACAGCCCTACCCACCTCATGCTTCCTTATTTTATTACCCTAACAAATAACAAACAGATGGGAAATACGCAACTATATAACTCCTCACTGTGGTTTTTCTCCTTTTCCTTCTCATACCGCATCTTTCAGTTCTCTTAGAACACTTTCTGCCTGTATTTATTTCCTAATTCCCAACTACAATTTTCTTGGGAGTCAATCCTGTTACTGTTTTGGCTTATGTATGCAGTTAAGGTTCTTAACCATCATTCCCTCTTGTCGCTTGGGTAGCACCAAGGAACAAAATCACATCTAATGAGACCACCCAATGGATATTATTTCCACTGTACTCTCAGTGACGGGGTGATGGTCAAGATGATGTTAATCTTGGCTGGCAGAAAAGACCTATGGATAAACATGAGATCCACACCATGCTCAGCGCCTGAATGGAATATAGGTCAAGATACCATACCTTATTATGAGTTTCTGTTGTCTATATCAGTCCCTCCCCATTACAGTCATCATGGGTTGGGCTACTATCCGATAAGACAGTTCCCTCCACAATCTTTTTGAGTTTATGGTACGCTCATATATTCCGTATTTCGGTATCCTTCCCAGTGCCATACACCGACCTAACCTTTTGTATTCATTATTAATCTCAACGAAACGCCACAAAAAGCTAAAGAAAAGTACTAACACTGTAAACTGGGAACTGTCGAGAGTAAACAACCGTCTGAAATACACACTTACTAATTCACCTGAAGCAATATCACGTCGAATATCTTCGATCGTATTCTTCGCACTTCCTAAATCACGGCACGCCATTATCACGCGAGCCTTCCTACGTGCTAATTCACGTACAGTTTCCTTTCCAATGCCAGAATTGGCACCTGTAACAATAAAAACCTTCCCATTCAAAGAAGATTTGCTCTTGCAGTGCCCCCATTGGTATTCGCGAAATTTGCGCAGTAATCCAATTGCAAACAGAAAAGGCAGGAATACATAAATCACTTTCGACACCATATTAAGATATCAGGGAACATGTAATCGTTGCTCGTGCTAGTTGCGAGAATGTGGCTTTCTTTAGTTACAATACAAATGTCGGTACTGATTATTCCTGTTAGTTACACCACTACATGTTAACCACTAACATCTACCACCACGCTTCTAGCTTCTCATATATTAGATAATCTGTGACCTCTGATACACGATTTTCCATACATTGCTGGTTGGCCAACATTCACGCCCAGTGTAGCTAATTGGTCCTAATCGAGGCAAGAAAATTCCCGCAATATTTGGAAATCAAATTTTCAGGACCATTCTCACAAAAGCACGCCACATGTTCGCATTCTGCATGGATCGCAGTTGTGAGTCAGGCGAGTCCCGTCCATAACCTCCCATCGTACCTCTCAGATTCAGCTTCATATTACCCTCCCATCCATGTCTCAGCTTCTTGTACAATGGATTACCAGGTACCATTTCTAAGGGAAAAGTGGCCGGGACGGTAGCATAATAGTCATGTGCAATACAACACATCACAGCTGCAAGTCTGAATTTTTGCTTACTTTTGTACAGCAAATACTTTACTGTTTTCTGATGATTCTTTGAAACAGGAATTATTGCTAGGTGTGGACAGTGTAGGAAATCAGTACACTTCTCCTGTTCTTGACTGCCACTACATCACTACCAAGTAAACCCAATTGATTAGTGTGACATCAGATAAGGAGACAAGCCACTGTGTGTAACAAACTGTTCAAGGTATCTTCTATGAAAAATTCAATATATAGTACTTTAATGAAGTTTCAATCAATGGGCTAATTACTGCAATCACGTAGAACTCACTAAACAGAAAATTTGGAAGGCAGAAAATTTAAAGGATAATGCTGGACATTTGATGGTGCAACTTGTCAATTCCTCCACAGCAGTTTTATTACTGGTAGTGATACATATAGTAGAAACATTGATTCAGGCGACAGCAGCAGCTATTCAAATGATAACAGTAGTCATTTTAATGACAGCATCAGCTGTTCACTGGACAGTATACATGTGGAAGGTATAGCACATCTACATTAAGCAGGTAGATCCTTTATTATTTAAAAGAGTAAGTGTGGTTCAGAAAATAAAACTATTTTTTTAATTTTCTGGTATATTTAACAATATATATAAAGTCAAACATAAAAATTTCTATAGTTCATCAGAATGGATCACCATACAAAAAATGTGCCCATAACATCAGTACTCCCAATAAATATTTTTTATAAGATTAGAAACATATTTCATAAATTACTTTATACATAGAGTATTTAATAAATATGCAGTCAAAATCTGTATTATGGTTATAACTACAAATACACAGACGTGACTGCAATGAAATATTCTCACACAATGATGAGAGTAGCCATAAAATTAAACATATAATTATACTATAGAGTTTAAAACAATAAGTTAATGTATATGTAAATAATAATATAAGTAAACTTGCTGTGCTGGACAAGGTTTCTCAAACATGTTTAGCAGACAAATTAAAGTAAAGTCCACTTAAAATTAACAATCAATTTAAATTCAAATGCTTATAATGACATGCCATCATGTTGATAATAAAACAATAAAATTCTGCCACACAGTCAGCACATGAACCAGCATTTCTTTAGGGCTAGACAGACAGACACCTTCAGTTACAGGCAGGCCTTCTAGATGATAGTTTATCATCGTATAATAGAACACAGAATTGTTTGTACTTGTAACACCTTAACACCAAAACATTTTGCATCAGTGTCTACAAATTTTTATAACTTGAAAACTTACTACTTTGATTACCAGAGCTACAAGATTTTGACATATCAGTTGGTGTACTGACTAGAGAGGGGGTAGATGACTGAGGAATTATGGTTTAATTCACCATAGGAATAAGAGATATTTCTCTTTTCTAGAGTGTTCAAACAGGCTCTGGGGCCTACCAAGCCTCCTGTAAATGGACATGGATCACTTTTGCCAGGCATAAAGTGATAACACCATGAAGCTGACCATTAACCTCCATCTAGTGCAAAGGTTCAGAATGCATGGAGCTACCCCTCCATACACACTTATGCCTTCATGGCATGCAAAGAATTCACCACATGCTAAATATAGTTGTAGTAGTAGTAGTAATAGAAGTACTGGTGATGGTGGTGGTGATGGTGGTGGTGGTGGTAGTAGCAGCAGCAGTGGTAGTCAAATCACTGCTGTTATCATTGTTTCTACTGGTGTTCACACACCTGTAGATTTGCCAACTGAAGTAGCATACTACACAGACCCATTCCTAATGTACTATATCTGGTTCAATACACAGTAAGCACCTACTAAGACATCTGACTTCACTTAATGCATAGGCATGGCATGTGATGGTTAAACTGAATTCCTGTATTTACAGCTATGAGATAGGCTGATTTAATTGAAATTATGAGGCTTTTGTTAATTCAAAATGAACTGTTTAAAATTAATAATAAATTTAAAACTTTATTTTTGCTGAGTTACAAACTGTCATTTCACTTAAAATTGTATGCAGGCATACATACATCGGGACTGAAAGGGCTTGAAACTATTATCTGTTCTATTCTATTCTTCACATTCTACATAATGTTCTGATATGGCAGTAAGTAGTCCAAGACGCAAGGGTAGGTCTAGGTTTCTGACTGAGAAAGGTTACCACTTAAATTCAGGTTAAGTCATGTCCATTCATTATTACAGATATGAAAAAGTGTGACTCTTTAAATTATTTGGAAAAATTTAAGGAATGTTAACTTGTTCCAATTTAAGCATTGTTATTCCCACAGAAGATTTAACTGAATTAATTCTCAAAGGAGAATTAAAAATAAAACATAATATCTATAATTATGTTACTGTTATACTTCTTTAAAACATAGTGCTTCATTCACAGATTATTCATTACAAGGGATCAGTAGAATAGACCAGTTTATAAATGGGATAAACAGAGAGAAATGAAGCTGCTTTTGGGTTGTCTCTTTCTGGGTTATGACACCATGCATTCTTGTACCTCCACCCAAAGACTGAGGCAGCATGTTCCTCCATAACACTGGTAAGAACACAGAACACAATACTGTGTTTTTCTTGTGGTTTATTTTATGATGCTGTCAGTTTTGTTACCAGTGAATGATAACATGAATTGGAGATGGCTTGGAAGGAAGTGGGCATTTTCCTACAGGGATTGAGTAAAAACACAAAATAGCCCTATCAAGATAATGGGTGTCCTGGTATAGTTCTGACCATGGCACCTCCTGAACAATCTACAGCATTAGTGCCACATTACCCTGCTCCATGTTGCATGGTGCTATAAATACAGAAGAACACAATCTAAGTTTTCATGACAGTAAAAACCTCAGATATCATTACTGTAGCTTTGTCTTTGATATTAGCAGACATTTTTGATGCAGAGTCCAAAAGAAAGGTGGCTAAAACAGGGATAAAGAGTGTCTCCCATTCTGTCTTTGAATATGTGTTTGCTTTTAGATTTATCAATCACCTCCTTAAACAATCAATGTGATTTATCTTTTGGCAGAAAGTATTTGTAGAACAATACATTTTTGTAATTTATGTGCATATCAGTAACACAAAAACCAAACTTAACTCTGTAACAATTAGTCAATTTACACAGTATTACCTAATTACACAGGGTGCCGCAAAGCTGACTGACACTTTTTGGCACATGATAATATTTCATACAACATGAAAGCAGCAAATGAAATGTACCATTTTGAAGTAACAAGTAATCCATTTATTATTTATTTATTACTTTTGATATGTAGATAAAATCTTGAAGGTGGCCTCCTTCATTTGTAACACAGTGTGATAAACTCCTTCATTTGTAACACACGGTCTTAAAAAACCGACAAAACTGTCAAAAACTCAGCATAACAGCTGATGATTTATTGTCTTAATTTCATCCCACATAGCATGCTATAGCTCCTGTACTGTGTGTGGGTGGCTCCTGTACACACAGTCTTTCAAGTAGGAACAAACTAGGACCGTGATGTCCGGTGACCATACAGGCCACAGGATACCTGATACATGATAATGCTCTTCATTATTCATGATCACGCTACATACTCCACTGAACCATTTTCTCTGAACATGTTTTGAAATGGCAAAACATCATCTCTTCCTCAGTGTGAAGACTCTGCCCCTACCCCCTATCACCAAGCAAAAATGGGTTCTGAAATGTGTCAGTTGACTGTATGCCACCCTGTATATTAATAGTACCCTTTCAGTATCACTTAACGTTTCTTGTGAGATGATTATTGGTCCTCTTATGAAATGATTTAAACACACACATAGTGACCTATTCACAAGAGTACACGTAAACTACAATATTAAAGTATATTGTCAACATGCTAACTAATACGTACATTACTTGATTGCACAATTTATTGGTCCACAGTAAAATGAAATACATCTGTCTTTTGTTGCCAGCTAAATCAGACTCTGCTAAGGAAATATCAATGCAGAATCTCCAACATGTTTTCAAGTGCTGGAGTCATGGCTCTAGAACATTATACTGATAACAAGCCTGGGAACAGTAAAATTAGATTTATCAATAACCTGCAAACCCAGGAATAATTTCTCCAAGCCTTCAATGTTGTGGGCCGAATTTTGCTCGTTTCTTAATGACAACATTTACATCTGCCAGAAATCATCCCACCACCATGTTTCCGGAACAGACAGGCATTCCCTCACCTCTACATTCATTCCATCTTGCAACTGTGTACATCGTGTTACCTGTGACTTCAAACGAAGAGCTTCCATCTCTAGGGTGTGGACTTCCTCACAGACAGCAGATCTTAGACTCTATACATGAACAGCAAAATATTCAAGTTAAAATATCTACTGCTATACCATCTATGAGTCAAATTTAAAAAGATAACAAACATTTTACATTCAAATTTTACGTTCATATGACTGTACATCGTGACAAATTTTCTTATAATAAAACCAACTAGATGCACTGATTTCTCCTATTCATTCTGGAAATGAAACTCAACATGTTTCGGACAGTTCCTCTGTCCATCATCAGGAGTTATTCACTGTACACTCAGCAATGGTATATGTCATACAGGTTTGTAGACAGATGTTCCATCCTGATCCTGCTCAAAAGCCATCTACAAACCTGAATGACATATACCATTGCTGAGTGTACAGTGAATAACTCCTGATGATGGACATAGGAAGTGTCCGAAACATGTACAGTGTCATTTCCAGAATAAATTTGAGAAACTAGTGCATCTAGTTGGTTTCATTATAAGAAAATAACAAACATGTCTGTAGCAGCAGGATCGTTCGGTCAGTACAATGAGTATGCTACAGGCTGGATCCATCAAGGACCCACAGTTCAATTCCCCATATGGGGCACATTTTTTTCTCTTCCTTCAAGCACCCAAACGAAATCTGATGTCCACCAAATGGATACCAGAGGCTCTTTTGCCAGGGGTAAAGTGGCTGGGATGTGAAGATCACCACTCACCTCCAGCTAGTGCTAAGGTTAAAAAGAAGTGGAGTTCTTTCTCCACTCCCCCATGCCTCCATTGCATGCACAGGCACTCTACATGTTACCTTTATAAGGAATTGGAGATGGAACCAATAAAACCTAGTGTGTCTGAGAAGGATGCATAATCTGTATTCATAACATTGCTACTTTAATTCTAGAGAGATTTGAAGTTGTATATGTCTGTTACATGACATTAGTTTAACTTCTGGATATATATCCACACAAATGTGTGATTAAATGGGGTATGTATGTATGTATACATTTTCACAGGAATAAAATATTTTATGACTTTTTTTATTCAATAGATAATACATATTTGAGCAACATACAACAAAGATGTTCCTTCCCTGTGATGTTAAAATGAAACAATTTTGCTTCTTTTAAGTTCCATTTTCAATTACAAAACATGGCAAATATAAAGTATGCTGATACCTCACTTTTCATAATCATGTACCAGATTTTGGAATATCAAATTCCCATCTCAAAAAATTCTATGAACTGAGTACTTAGTTTCTTTGTATTTTCTCTCATACTCTCCATTCAGCAATCATTTTTTTTTTGGGTACAAATATTTTAAACATCTAGTGGCTAATATTCATTCATTTAAAAATTACTGTGTGTTTTATTGGAAAGGTGTATAAAATACACATTCTAGCTGCAATCTATTTCTATGTTTTATCTGTAAGAAACACATAAAATGAGTACATAAAAGAAAGATAATGTCCACCATCTTGCTTATCACTTCATGGTGTGGTGCTTAATTAAGGATGAACACCTTCATATTTTATGTCACACATAATAGAATAAAAGCTCAGTAAAATTGTTTTATAACCTGTAAACTACATTATCCAACCAAAGTTCTTATAATTATACCCTTCTTCATTCCGTCACTTTTCTGTCCTACCCCAGCAGTGTGAATTATATGCTTTATTTTAAAATTACACAGCTTAATGTGTAACGAATATTTAGGAGAAATGTTACTGGTTTTTAAATTACCTCAGATTCCAGCTGTCTTTGCAGTTCACTGATCTGAGACTGAAGATTCTGTACCAGTTGTTCTTTACCCCTAAGCATCTTAACGGTCGTTAAGAAATTCAGGTTCATTTCATTCATGTTGCCCTGAAGACAGTCTATTGTTTCATCTTTCAACTCCAACTATAATAAATCCAATATCACTAAGCATTCTTTCAATATATACAATAGATTATGTAAGGGGATTAGTAGCAATATTCTAGACAGCATAAAATTATGAATCTCCAGTTATTCCTTCTGAATTGGGAAAAGGTACTGAATAAGTATTATGGGTACTGGGTCTTTCCTGGGGGTAAAGTGTGGCCGGGGCATGCTGCTGACCACTCACCCCCTTCTAGTGCTGCAGTCATGGAAGAGTAGAGCTATACCTCTACCCACCCTCTGGGCCACACCGGGCATGTAACGGGAAAACTTTACCTTTACCTTTTTCACTGAACAAGTATTATGTGACACAGAGGCATAATTGAAATACATGAAGTAAAATATTATATTATATCTGTAAAAGCCACCTAAAAAAAAGAAACTAGTTTACTTTATTCCAGAACTAAGAATGTAACCATGCCACTCCACAGATTAACCCTTACAAGTCCGATATCAAGTGCTTTCCATTTTACCGAGTTCAACAACGAGCTCAAATTCCTTATTTTACAATGCTTTTGTTTGTTGTTTCCTAAGCTCCTGATATGCAATGGCTGATTTTCAACTACAAAGGTTAGATTTTTATTGGAAAATTAGTTTGGACCAGACTCTTGGAATTCTGGGGGGGGAGGGAGTACATACTGCAAAGGTTTAAAAACTGGCACAGAAAACCAAAGTGCTTAGAGAAATACTAGCACAGAGTTGACAACTGTTCTTGATTCTTGGGCTGGGAGGAGGCAGACCCTTTGTACTGCAGTTCCTACTAAGTCTATTGTGTGAACCCCAGATAATGATGTATGAATGGGTATGAACCACTGACAGAATGATAACGGACTCTACACAACAGAAATATTTGGAGAAAAACCTGTCCCAGGGTCATTTTCTCAACCACAAATCTCATACAAAATGCCAAGGGTTCAAATCTGGGCCTCCATAATGTAAAACCAGTGACTAACTACCTGAGCTATAGCACAGCCACAAACTGACATTTAACTGCTTGAGCTATGTACTACCTGAAAATGTTGTAAAGAAACAGTTCAATCAGGATGCATACTTACATCTTTTTGAAGCTTTTCAATGGTGTGTGTTGACAAATGGTTCTGACAAGCCACAGACTGCAACTGAGCCTCTCTCTCTGCCAACTCTGTCTTGATATTCAGCAGCTCAGTGTTCAGAATATCCACCACATCACACATCCGCATTTCTTCAGTCTGTGAGCTCCTCAGCTTCTCCAGCACTTGTCTCTCCTAACCAGAATACACCTTATTTGGCCACATCTATACCTCACAGGCTTTGTGTCCCTGCCCCTTCAATTTCAGTTCATTAGGTCTCTCCTTTCAGTCCATACCTACTTGTGCTTCCTCCCATCACCTTTCCTGAATGCCCTGTATATCATGTTTAGTGTGATGTAGAGGATGCACTCTGGTTCCAAGGCTCCACATTTCTAAATTCTATTTAATTTAGTTTGTAAGTAGCTCAAACATGTTTCAATTTCTATTCTGTATCTTCAAACAGCCAAGACCTGACAGCATAGCACATGAACTGTACACAGACTTCACAAACAGATCACTTCTTAATGATAAGGATGATTCTTCTCTTAATTAAAACAAGTTCTCAGAACATAATCACTGCTATTTTGCCTGCAATATTACAAAGTGTTCCAATTCACTTCCTTGTCTACTGATTTTATTATTTACGTATGTAATGTAACAGGGAGCTATATGCCCTGTACTCCACACCAATTATCATCTGGGTGATAAAATCAGAATTATGAGATGGGTGGGACATGTGGCATGTATGGGAGACAGGAGAGGTGTGTAGAGGGTTTTGGTGGGGAGACCTGAGGGAAGGAGAATACTTGGAACACCTAGGCATAGATGGGAGAATAATATTAAAATGGATCTTCAAGAAATGAGACGGAAAGTCATGAAGTGGATTGCCCTGGCTCAGGATTGGGACAGGTGGTGGGCGTTTGTGAATCCAGTAATGAACTTTCAGGTTCCATAAAATGCAGGGAATTTCTTGATTAGCTGAGGACCTGTTAGCTTCTCAGAAAGGACTCTGCTCACAGAATTAGTTAGTTCTGTATGCAATAATTAAAAAGCTCATTCCTTCTAAAGTACCCTCTTCATAATTGACATTAATGCACGTATCTTTGGCTTCTGCTTACTTTGTGCCTTACCCCTACATTTCAGTGTTTATTTAACATATGAACATTTACTAACCACATCTAAAGACTGTTGCCTACATTTTAACCTACTGTGCCATGGTGTCAAGGAACTGAACGTGAATAACCACAAATATATACGTTAAATTTTGGAAACAATACTATAAAATACACTTACTTTTTCAGTGAACTCCTTTTGCAGTCTGACTTCCCGGTTAGCTGCCTCCAAGATCATATCCTGGTATTTCTTACCATCTTTCATAGCACATTGGTAGTTAATTTCACACTTCTCCAATTGTCCTTGAAGGTCCTTTATCTAGATAGATAACAAAATGTAATCATTAATATTATGATTATAGTCTTCCGAGATGCGCTGCCAAACAATTTTGTACACAGCTACCAAACTTACAGAGGAATCTACTGCCTCTGACTTCAGGGTAGAATATGGAGGCAGCAGTCTCACCTCACACATTGCTACAAATCTACCACAATACACACTATCACATTACAAAGGCTCTAATATTAACATTAACTGTTGTGACAATCTCAGATTCCATTCATGACTCTTCTTCATTAGTAGCACCAACACCCTGTTAAATTCTAGTACATGTTGCCCATTATACTTTCATGTTATCTCTTCAGTGGTCTTCCTTAACTTGCGTCTCCCTGTTCATACATCTGAATATATAGTATAAATCATATATAATTTATAATATTAAGATGATTTTTTATAGATTCTCTAGCATTCATATTTAATATGTGTCGAATTTAGGTCACCTGTTGAGCTACTGAAAGGTGATCTTCCCCTTAGTGCTGTAGGCATACATACCCTGTAGGAATGCAGCAAATTTTACATAGGATAGATGGGCTACACCGTGGCAAAAAGGTATAGAGAAAATGGACAACACACAAGAATATTCTAACCAGACAAATCAGCAGTGGCAGAGTACCATGACAAACTTCAAGAGCTCAAGGTATTGACTAGGATCACCAGCCACAGGGACTAGTTCATGAAAGAGGCCATCCAGTTTCAGCTACATCCTGATACACCAATCAGGTCAGGCCAGCAAAGTATTTTAGAACTATGGAACAGCAACAAAAACAACCAGCACTTACTGCCCAGGTTAAGCATTATGGTTTCTGAAACCAACTGTGTAACTCCACCCACTGTGACCCAGCAATCCACATGCACTCCAAGATATTACTTTGAGTAGAAAAACAAGGTGCAGCTGTGTCACTCATCATATTAACTCTTGATGATGGGACAGTCTCTGAAGCATTGGATATGAACCTAAATTTCAAGTGGCTGATCACCCTAGAAGACTGTATTGCTTATTGCAGGACATTTAGAGTCTGAGGTTGTGGAGAATAAATATGAGGATTGACAGTAAAGACTAGACACACAATATGAAGAACTTGTAAAAATTAAGAATACAGATGTACATCTGACAAGTGGTCAAGGAACATATTTTCTCAGAAATTATAAAGAAAAAAAGACTTCTCTTAGATGAACCAATTGATAAAATCAAATAAAAATGTTAATTCCACATAACTTACTTCAAGTTTTAAATTTGCCTTTTCTTGGTTTGCTTCTGCTATCAGGCTACTGTACTGGTCTGCAGCATTCTACAATGAATACAAATAATCAAATACGGTTTACAAAAGTTCTGCAAAAAGATGCTGATTCTGTTGTTAAACGTTCATAAGTAAATAAATAAGAAAACCACAGTAACTCTTAGATGAGCTGTAGTCTCAAGTCTTCTGGAATATGACACTATGAGAACCACATATTGTGCATTGTTAGATGGGTTTTTATGAATGTAGACAAAAATGTTTTAAATATTTAACATTAAGTTGAGTGGACATTTTGCAGCCAAAGAATAAGGTGCTAGACTATCATGTCAAAGGTCTTAGGTCTGAAACTTACCAGAAAGTGTGAAATGTCAACCCATCCCTTCCTCATGCTTGGAAGTGGGCAGAGACAAGCAAAGTAAAAACAACAAAACATGCTGTAATTACAAATATGACTGATGCTCAGTCATGATGTGGTTCAAGTTGTTGGCTGCCAGTCCCTCACTGAACAGGCCTGGGCTCGAACCCAGACCAGTCCATGTGAGTTTTATGGTGGACAAAGGATACTGTGACAGGTTTTTCTCCAAGCACCTCAGGTTTCTCCCGTCAGTATCATTCCATTGACATTCCATATTCATTCATTTAGCTGTCACTCACACTGTATAATATTAGCAATTGACGCATGTTTAAATAACACTTTCAGCAGTGACTAATTCTGTAATGAATTTGTGTATTACAAAGAGAGTACAATTTTACAGATATGGAACGATGACTTACTTACAGCTTTCTGTCAGGCGCTTACTTAACAAACCAAAACCAAATACACATTACCTTCAACACTTCTTTATCAGTCTCAATACGAGCCAAAATCTCAGATTTCTCTTTCAGTAAATTCTTTAAAAATGATACTTTTCCATTCAAAGACTCCACATTGTCCTCACATGACTCATTTCCTTTCTGTGACTCAGGCATCAATTTTTCTAACTCTCTAGTCTGAAAGACAAACACATGACTCAGTAACAGCAGGTGGTGTTCAAATACCAGTCTTTTGTGTTATTAAACTGTGTGGGATCGTACATTGATTCTGACACTTCATAGGACATGCTGCCTGTATCTTCAGTGTGACTGACTTAGGTTCATGTGGATACTTGACTGCCTTAGAGAACATAATGAGTCCTTTGTATCATTTGGGAAAATGAAACTGGTCAATATAATCTATCCATTTCCTCCTTTTATTCACTTGCTGTATCTGCTTGAACCTAATTCATTTTCCTGTAAGAAGGAGGCAGCACGTTCCATTGAAATGTCAGAATAGACTTATGATCCCCCATGGTATAATAACCCAGAAGACTGTAATTTCTATGATCCTAAAATTACTGAAGGCTTGCAATTAACCTTTATCATACCAAGGCGGGTACTTAAATTTTAGCACAAGGTTCATGTAAAAAGGTATTATTTAAAGACAAAAAGATTAAGGTACAAAATAAACAGCACTTTGTGGAAAATAAAGCAGAAATTAAGCAGTGTGTCTTAAAAATGAAGTAAATTTCCTTTTTCCCTAAACATATACAATAGATTTCGAGGGATTTGGTCCTAGATGCATTCAAACTGGCAAATGTAAGTCTTTAACAGTTTAATATTAATAACCTATGATAAAAGTAATGAGGCATTCTTTTTTGACACATTATATTGAATTTAACATGCATTTCTTATTATCTGTACACTCCTTTCCACCATCTTAATCTACCAGTAAGCAAAAGGTCCCACCTGCATCTTACACTGTGCATGCCATGCCCAACAAGAAATGTGGAAGTACCTTGGATAAGTGTAAGACTTTCAACTTCTCAGCAAAATGCAATTCCAGTAACCTGATGTCCTGTTCCAGATTTACAATCTCAGTCTTCAGGTGATCAATGGACTCTCTTAAAGTGTCCAGGACCTTCTCTTGCTTAATAACCTAAAAACAAAAATAAAAACTAAAATAAAATAAAAAATAAACAAATGAATAAAAATAAAATACTTGTTAATATTAAATTTAAGCACAGTCCACTTGTAATAATCTCATGGTTTTAACACTGGACTGTGTGATATGTTGGTGCATGCAATAAGGATGTAGAGCACAAGCATAATTTTTTGTGGGAAAAACATGAATTGTATAAGAGAAAACAAGATTGAAAGCATGTACCAGACTGTGGCATATTCCAGAAGTACAATATTTGTAATGTTGTTTTGGAATGAACTGCAATGTGATGCCTCAAAAAAGATTACTTATGCAAAATAAGTGCAGACAAACATGAATGTAGAAAATGGCACCTCCAATGTCTGTCTCCAATATTAGTGACCACACAAAGTTAAAAAGCTACAGAACCTGTATTTTGGGTGTCCTTCACCAATTCATATCAGGACAAATTTAGCAGTGAGATGTTGTGTGAAAAGATACACTTGGGAGCTTGGGATTACATTGCCAATAATTTAACTTTACAGGACTCTTGACAATGGCATGTGGCAGAGGTTGACAAAATGCAGGTCACACAACTTACCTGTAAAAAGTAACATTCATATAGTTTTTACATGCATGAGGCTGTACCACCAATTGGCGTTTCAAAAGACTTTGTAAAGAAAGGAAGCTCACACTTAACTCAAACTAACCTCCTGTAGTTGAACAGAAGAAACCATCAAATAAGGCAAAATATTTTATTTTATTAATGGTTGGCTCTTGCCTAAGATGCCTCCAAACGCGTGGCTTCAAAAGCTTGACTAGCTGGTCACACCCTGTACATGGTCACAGTCAGAACTGAAAGCTTTAATGTGAAATCTTCCATGGTCACAAGGTTAGTCTCAGGCTAGTACAGGTATTTGTCCCATACTTTCTTTAAAGATAGTAACATTGTATGTCTTCTGTTGGGTCATTAGTTAAGAAGCTGTTTCCAGTTCCCATGATCTTTTGGCATTCAGTAATGATTTAACCACATTTATTTCTGCTGTGCTAATTTATTTTTAGTTGAGTCCACAGTGAGTTCTACAATATCTCATTGTTACAAGTTTGTAAAATTCTTTTGACATCGCTTGTTCATCATGCATCTACTTGAATGAAATTAATTTCACTTAATTCATACAACAGCCCTACAATGAAAGATCCAAATATTTAATATTGAAACACTGCAGTTCTCTCTTTATATGTACATATATACATATTTATAAATTCAATTATATTGACTGATTGTGCACTGAATGTGGCTCAGAAAATACACATTAATGTGACGTCATGCTTATATGTTGAATGTCTGTTCAGACTGTGACCCTTACCTCCGCATAGCAATTACTGTACTGACTCTTAATTTCAGTAAGATCCATGTGTAGATGGCGTATAATGCGATCCTTGATAATGACCTGAAATAGACACCAGTTGTTCATGTAATACTTCAGATTGAATCTGCTGATGATGAAAAGGCAGGAATAAGACATCTAAGTTTTTGTTTAAGGTTAAGTTTTAATAAATCAATGACAAAGAATTAATTTGTTACTAATATTCACACAGTAATTGCGGCAATATTTATGTCACAAAATCCTTCTGTACTAATTAAACTGTCCTCAAATAATACCCAATTTATTTGATTCAATTCCTGGTAGGGGCAAGAGGGTTTCCTCTAGTCCACAGCTTACATACCAGCTATTGGGCGACCTAACCTAGTATTGTATTCAAAGTGTACCAAAGGCTCTTCCCTCAAGGGTAAAGCATGTTGCTGACCACTTGCCTACATCTAGTGCCAAGGTTATGAATGAGTGTCAGTGCACTTCCGTACCCACATACGCCTTCATGTTAGGCACAAGGGCAACTTTTCCTTCACCTTTCCCAATATATTTTGAGGTTTGTGGATAGGGTTAAATAATAGAATCATACAATTAAGGACCTCTTTGAATACTGCCCATAGCAAGTAACTTCATTCAAAAATATATTTCAAATTCCCACATTATTTCATCAATGTATTCCCTATGTTTTTCACAGGGCAATGTTAAGCTTATAATTGAATAATTTATGGACCCTTGTAATTGGAATGAATGCCATTCCAAAGCAGTTAGTCTAAGAAGATTCTATTGACACATTTCCATAAAACACAGGGCCTAGTATGTCTCAGACACTGAAGATGATATCAGGTAACAAATAATGAAATTTATGGTTATAAACCGCCTTTAATAAATAAGTATTAATATAGAGGTTGCAATTATTCTAGGTTATGCTGACATGTCACTAGGTGTTTTGTGTCTGATGTTTCAAGACAGTGCAGGGATCTCATCTTCAAGGGTCAAAATGTACATTGAAATCAGACACTTTGGCCCTTGAATATGAGGCCACCACATTATCACCAATTATGAGGCACCAATCATCCAGTGACACAACGCCACAATCCAGAATAATGGAGACCTCAGCTGCACCACTGCAAAAGCCTATAAAACTTGCAAGTGCATTAATGTATTCTATAAAGTGAGAAAATTTAAAACCATCATAATATTATATTCATATTGCAGTCTTCTGTATTCCAATACCACGCAGTCTGGCAGACAGGTATGTAGGTAGGTACTACCATCTGAGCGGCACACCAGTACCCAGCTACACAACACATGATCTCATAACCCAGAAGACTGCAATAAGCATATGACAATATGAATCTTCACCACTGTGAAGTACATTTAAATTCAAATGTAGACAGTGCATACAAGCTCTGTTACCTCCTTCTATTTTGTGTGTCCCACTTGTGTTTAGTTTTTCTTTTTTTTTATTACAGATATAAACACTGTTTTATAGATAAGAATAAGTCAGACCAAAGGAGTTGAGTACGTGACTCAAAAGTTGGTAGTATAAAATATGTTGGGTCACAAAATACCATAAACACAGAGCACTAAGCTTTAAATTAAAGGCTTTCTATTAGTTTGTAAGGACACTCCTCCTGTTCTGATACAGTTGACACAAAATTGTGTATGTTTTACAGAGCAAGTTGCATGATTTTACACTCACCACAACCACTTTATTCATTAACAAATGTGGCCACCTACCAAGACAGATGCATAATTCCAAGCTTCTGCGGTGAAATAGATGAGAATCGTGTTCTCCTTGGACTATTACGCGGCAAGTAGTGGTAATTCATTGCCAACGTTTCGTGACAACCTGTCAGTCCCATCTTCAAGGTTCAAGAGATGCTTGAAGATGGGACTGATAGGTCCTGAAACATCGGTAAGGAAATACCATTACTCACTGCGTAATTGCCCATAACAGCACAGTTTTCTTGCCAAGAGGGATGTCTAAAACTTTATAAGAAACCATCCAAATGTAAATTCTCACTTATTATTTATAATGCACTGTTGTATTAAGGAAGAAATCAAATTGATTTTCAGGTCATTAACCATGAACTCACACTGACCACAGTAAAAGTTACAAACCCAGAGAGAAACAAAATTTTTAAACACAAGAACCAGTAGTTGCAAAGGGCCACAGAAAAAATACAAGGTATGAACATTTATATAACATGGACTACCTGCTAGAGCAATTATACAAAATGCAAGAGAAAGCAGAAAATCTTCATCATTTGAATGAAAACTTTTTGAAATGAAGTGTAGCATGCAGACATGTAGCTTACACTGAAATGCAACAAAACAAACACAAACTGCACTGTCTGTACAAGCTAATTACAACCACTGGTGTGTACTTGTAACTCACACTGCTACATGCTATATGGGCAGGCAAGTCACATGCTAAGTCTTGAAAATGTAAATATTTTGATGTTTAACACAGAAAGCTGCTGAAATACTGTTCAATCATGCTGCTTGGCACAATTTGAAGCAATAAATAAAATGGACTTGGTACTGTTCAGTGTTACAAATATGTTTACAAATTAATAACTGCTTCTTTAACATTCTTTTATCAAGAGAGTAAACTTCCAGGTATTGTGGTACAGAATATTTATTATGTAACAGCACACAGAAAGACAATGGAGGAGAAATGAATGGGAAACAGGAAACGTAGTGGGCAGTCAGTAACATCCACATGAATGAGGAGCAAAGCCTCTCTAGCAGCAGTACTTATGCCGCAAGCTGACATGCACTCCTTGGCTGCCTCTAGCTGACCGAATGGTCACCCTCTGCCAAAACACACGGAATTGTTCATTTGGACACTTGATAGTAACAGGTATCTGCACTTGTGCCATCATACAGTCAGTATAGTATACAGCGACTCTGCGGTACTCATACAGTTTTTATTAATTTACAGAACTCTCCATTTCCATGTATACTGCTACATTATGTGCGGGCCATTAAGAATGGAGACTAAGCAGATGCACAACCCATAATATTTAAGAACTGATATTCTAGAACAACCTGCAATTAAAAACAGTTTATTGCAGTAATCCTGAGGAAAGACATAAAAATGTTCATGAGAAACTTCAAGATACTGACAAAACATTGCACATGAAGCACAACTAATAAACCTAAATTAAAGAAAACCCTGCGTAACTTCTGGAATGTCACAAAAATAAACACAAATCTGATAAATCTTATCTAGGCAATGTGTTCATATTCACATTTCACTTTACAGAAAGGAGAATCATGCTAATCACTAAAATCAAAATTCTACTTCAAGACTCAAAACAGTTAAAATTATGGCAAAGTTAATCAAACTACAAAACACACGGTTACCACAACACATAAATATTAGAACAGTGGCACTCATGAACCTTACCTGAACCTGTAGTGGTTACATGCCCTGTGCTGGCAATACATTGTACACAGTCACATATGTTTTTTAAAACCTCTGGTAAACTGAAGTTCATGTAAAGCAATATAGTGTACACACAATAAATCAACTGAATCTATGTAATTCTTAGAGACATGAGAGGATTACAAATGGACATGAATAATATATAAGTAGGAACATTACAGGCCTGCAGCAGCCCCCCTCAGTTATGGTTTTGCCAACTGCAGGATTTGGTTTTATGTACCTGCAGTTTTTTTGTCCAAACGGCAATAGTAGGGAGGTGCTGACAGAAGATCTGCACAAATGCTGTCATCAATATCTGGGTCATCGTGAGCATCACGTAGTTGAATTCTCAGCAATAGACTGCAATGGCTTAAAGGTAAATAATTAAAATGATGATACTCTCTCAATTAGTAAGTCAGCCAAACATGTATATTTGAACATGTTATTATGCATTCTTCATGTCTAATGGAGGAACAAAAAATGCACTGAAGCTCTGGCGAGTGTTAAGGGTTCCAGTGGTCCTTCTAGCTTCCAATTTCCCATCTGTTGCCTTCCCATGGCACTGTTGATCAGGAATGTAAACCCTGTCCCTGGGGAAACATCTATGCCATTCAAAAAGACCATTTAAGAAAAATGTTTATGTGAGAAAGAGACAAAAATCCTATTATAGGAGAGATACTGTAGTTCTGAGTGATGTAAAGCAACAAACAGGACAAGGAAAATAAACAAGCACACAAGAAACATGGGTATCATAACAAAATAAAAACAGAAAGTACAATATATATTTTCATGGGGACTAATGAGGAAGAACTGCTAGTGGCATGACAATTGTGACTGAATGAAATTCAATAAAATGTGGGGGAGCATCCAGTTAGAGTTAAGAGAATTAGCTAGCACACAGTTTCTCAAACTATGGTGTACCAATCACTGTTCATTCATATATGGTCTTAATAAAAAAACAGAAGTATAAAAAAGGATAAAAATGTTTCAAAATGAACAAACTACAAGCCAAAGTATTGGCTAACACACAGCATTGCTGGTAACCTTACATAACTAATCCCCACTGTCAGTCAATTTTAGGATTTTACTTCTACAAAAAAAAAAAAAAAAAAAAAAAAAAAAAAACCAATGGTTTACAAAAACCTTAAAAATAAAAAAAAAAAAAATAAAAAAAAAAAAAAAAA
>Ga0136643_10001035_pt1 | contig 32880 bp, 22 predicted proteins | sample TergutLab28metaG_FD_96883 | JGI IMG/M metagenome (GOLD analysis project Ga0136643, IMG submission 96883) | Labiotermes labralis P1 segment gut microbial communities from Petit-Saut dam, French Guiana - Lab288 P1 (version 3) (version 3) | ecosystem: Host-associated > Arthropoda: Insects >...
CACCAACCACTGCACATATATAACATTTATAAAATTTACACATTGAAACATTAAAAACGCTCCTACATGTTTCTGTCCTAAGACCATCCTCAGGGAGCTATATCTTCCTTGCTAAAGTCACACTAGAAATTGTCACATATTAATTTCGTTGTACCAGTTGGCTATTGTGGCAGCATGCCGTGTTGTGTAATGACAATTTCTAGTGTGACTTTAGCAAGGAAGATGTAGCTCCCTGAGGATGGTCTTAGGACAGAAACATGTGGAGCGTTTTTAATATTTTAATGTGTAAATTTTATAAATTTTATATATGTGCAGTGGTTGGTGTAATAATTGAGTAACTCGACAACATGCACGGTATAACAATGAAAATAAAATGGTAGGTCTTCCTTGAAATAGCTCACGACCGCTTCCCTCCAAGCCTTTACAAATCTGTTGAAAACAGTCATCTTATTATGTCATTCGATGCTAAGTATCCGTTGAAACTGATATGGCATCGTTAAATAACATATTATAAATTCGCCCATTCTCATTTAATTACTTCTCTTTTAGACCCAGTACTTTCTATAGCATGTCTGTTACTGCTTCAGAGTAAAATACACGATACATAAATTAACAAATAGGCTAAGTAAGAAGAAAGTGAGCTTTGGAACAGCAGACCAAATAATGCCAGTTGTTCAGATACTAATTAAATGCAAGCGTTCCCTGTAGTTACTGTCATCTTGTAACTTACTGCAAATTTATTTGTTATTGTTGTTTCTAAGTTATTGTGTTTGTTGTTGCTGATGTTGTTATTGCTGCTGTTGGCACTATGTTTGTTGTTGTTGTTTCTCTTGTTTTTTTTGTTGTTGTTTGTTCTGCTGTTGCTTTGCCGTTGCTTAAATGTTCTCATCACCATTATCATCATCATCACCACCAGCATCTCCACAAGTTAAAAGATGGTTACAACTCCCTGTTAAATTCTCTTAATTTTGTCCTCATAATCTTAGCTCCCTACGTGAATTTTTACTTGAAGCAGAAAAAACTCTTTGAAATTTCAACTGAAAGTTAAAAAAAAATTCTTCTAAAACACTTAACTTCAATAACCTGAAAAGTTCTGGGAAGACAGATACTAAACATAATAGAATAGCAATATGCAATACGACGTATTGCTATCTGGAGGAACTTATTTTGGCAAAGATACATGTATACACAGCAATGCAAATTCAAGAAACTTCCACAACTACAGCCGTCTGATGTTATCCCCAGCTAATACTGACTGTCACACACATAACGACAGGTAAAGAGAGTATGGCAGAACTACAACTAATTTACCTTCGTTTTAGATAGCGAAGTGTGAGTAGATGTTTATTTATACAATCGGTTCTAGGACCACTAACACAAATAGATCAACCAAGCTAATCCATTGGAATAAACGAATAAATAAATAAATAAATAAAAGATATCACATAATAAGGGAGATGATCTTAATCTCTCAAATTTGCAGACCACGAACTACAAGCTGCAATTCCTGTGCATACGTAACAGCAGAATTTGGCATCATTCGGCCAGCATGCACCGAGTTTCAGCAACCAATATTCTGCCACACATATCTATATCAGACTACAGGGATAACCGTACACTCACGAGCTTACAGCATTACAAAACTGATAAGAAGAGTCATATAGTATGCAAGTTGTAATTGCAGCTAGCAGTCCCCGCATGATTAATAGATCTGAGCTGCATATCCAAGTTTGCAGTGCAATAAATTTTCAAGATACAGAACCGTTGTTCCTTCTATAAATTACTACTGCAGGACATGAACAGCTTACATTCCGAAACAGGTTCTTCACCTTTACCCCCTTATATAATTGCGCTGTTTAACAACGTGTGGGTTTTCGCTGTAAGTAATAACGTACAGCCTTGTTCAAAGATTTGATGACTTACTAGGATTGATTGGTGAAGTTCACAAGTGAATTGTGATCAGTGGCGAGGGAGAGTGAAAAAATAAACTTTCAGAGCGTCATAGGTCACTTATACTGTAAGGTTACTATTATATGCAGAATTTCTCAAACCGTCTGATTGTACGTCCTAACTGATTGACTAACCAAACATCCAACTACAAGGCACTTCTTCAGAAAATAATAATTGTTCACACAAGCAAGAAATATTCCACATTTAAGGAATCCAAATTTAAATTCCGTATTCACAACAACATGTTTCCATTTAACTCCTCACGCAAAAGATACTTTTTATTTACAGCTGATTTCTCGTATTTTGAAATTTAAGCAATATTTATACCTAATTATGAAGTCAGAAGACTAGAATACACGGAAAACTGAGTAATTTTACTGTAATTTCCTACAACAAATGTTAAATACAAGGGGGGCTGATAAGTCCTTAGCCCGACCAGGAAGGAAACAAGCTACAGCGACCAAACTCGGGATTTATTCAACAAACTCCCCACGAAGCTCAATACACTTCTTAGTCCGTTGCTCTAACTTTTGTAAGCCAGTCAAGAAAAATTCGGAAGGTTGTCCGTCCAACCAGGTGTCCGCGGCAGCAATGACATCCGCGTCGGACGAAAAATGGCGAACTTTCAATTGTTTTTTCAGTCCAGGAAACAGGCGATAGTCTGACGGGGCCAGATCTGGAGAATAGGGTGGGTGATCAAGACACTGGAAGCCCAGGTAGGCCAGTTTTTTCTGGGTTGTAAGTGCCCGGTGAGCCACGGCATTGTCGTGCAAGAACAAGACACATTTGTGACCTTCCCGCGGCCGGCGTTTTTCTACTAAATGTCCTTCAATTGCACCAGCAGAGATGAGCAATACTCCGCGTTGATAGTTTGGCTCTTTGGAAGCTAATCAATGAGGTGGATGCTGTCTTGATCCCAAAAAATCGAGGCCAGAAATTTTCCAGCGGATTTTTGCACTCGGAATTTTTTTGGGGCGGGGTGAGCCGCTATGCCGCCAATCCATTCATTGTTGCTTTGTCTCCGGGTCATAGTGATATAACCAGGTTTCGTCCATGGTCACAGATCGCGACAGGAAATCATTTGGATCGCGCCAAAAAAAATTCCAAAATTTGCTCAGACGACTGGCATCGTTGACGTTTTTGATCTGCGTTCAGGCATTTCGGGATCCACTTCACGGAGAGCTTCCGCATGTCCAAATCTTCATGAATGATGGACCCAACCCGCTCACGTGAGATGCCCAGTTGCTCAGTTATTGATTTAGTCGAAATCCGGTGGTCTTCCAACATTAGCTCGTGAATTTGATCAATAATCTTCGCAGTGATCACTGTTTTAGGTCGTCCACGACGAGGTGCATCACAGGTGAAAAAATCACCATGTTTAAACTGGGCCACCCAGTTTTTGACGGTGGTATACGATGGTGCATTTTCCCCTAATGTTCCTGTCAGAATGGCATGAATTTCCTTCGGCGCATTGCCTTGCAGGGGGGAAAAAAATTGATGACAGCTCGCGTCTCCGTGTTGTTGAAATCGCGCGGGTCGCCTGACATGCTTCCTTTAAGCCTCTGTAACAAGCAAAGACTTACAATTTAGCACATGAACAGATCCCTCTTTCCAACGACACTATCGATTCCGTCCTACGACATCGGAAAGTAGTCGGGCTAAGGACTTATTAGCACACCTCATACATATGTTAACTTCTCCTACGCGTTTCAGATTTATAGCCTAATTTTTAGACCATGAATACACTACATATAGGTAGCATGCGATGTAATAAGTACCGCATTTTTCATGTAGGACAACTGTTGTTAATTAGTTGAGAGGTAAAGATATTATACAATCAAATTACACTTGTTAAACAGACTACAATGAATATAATTATTTTGAAAACTGATAAAATTTTAGCATACGTATATAATGGTTTGTTAAATATACACACCTATATACGGGTATATATATATATATATAATTAGCAGACCTATACGTAACACGTAGCAGCACAAATGAAGTGTAGTTTCATTTTAGCTATGTAATAAAGTTAAATATTCTTTGTAGAAAAGCGACTTGAACCATTTACCTGATAAAAGAGAGAATTTTATTTTACTTCTTAGTACACAATTCACCAAAGTCCATTCCGTTTAAGAAAGACTTCTTTGGCTGCTGTAATGTCCAAGTCAAAATCCGACCAGTTTAACCCAAGACAGCGTACGTGTTAAAAGCGTGTTCATACGTGACTATGTTATATTTTAAACAATTATGCCCAATATTACTATTAAATAGAAACCCTATCATTTTGCTATTAAACTAGACTACTAATTTATTTCCTTTCGGGAAGAACTTTCCAATCAATTTACGTCTTTAATGCCACGACATAGTTTCGATTATACCCACACAATTGAACACCGCTGCCATCTTCTTAGTTATTGACTAATAAGACGTATTCCATGCAGATTTTTAAGAATGTTCATAATTTGTACACGAAATTTCGCACTCCTAATCCCAATCGACCATTAATTATCACTCAGCAAAATCTTCTCGGGCAGATGCGGCTGTTTGCCCGAGAAGATTTTATTGAATTATGTCTCCACAAAAGCTTTAAGACTTCTATAAACTATCGATGTTCTGTCGGTATAGTTCGCGTGCGGACTAAGGCCACGGAGTTTAGTTTTAATTTTAGTTAGACTGATATCCCAAGAAAAAATCACGCGAAGGCAACATAATTCTTTAGAGTCTAAAAACAAAAATACCTTGACAAAAATACCTTCTCCAAGAATGATTGCCATACTTCAGTGGAATATCAGCTGAAACTTCGACGGAATGTTGTGATAGAAACATTAAAATTTTTCGCTTTATTTAAGCACCATGCCAAGAAGGCATAAGGTTGAGTGCAGATGAAACTTGACGAAAGTCAAAAGTGTCTCAAATAATATATAAGGATATGGTTTCAACCTCAAAGAAAATATTGTGCATGTACCTTACCAACACTGACCGGTTAGTGCTGTTCAGGAAATTAATCGCTGGTTTTCTGAAAAACATGCCCTGGGTTAAAAGCGGAGCTTTTCGATGTTAAAGAACGAGGCGCATAGAGGACAAAAAATTTCGCGCGAAAGGACAACTAATGAATTCTGGTGCTAAACTTTGCAATTTGGTACATAGGTTATAACCATAAAGACGCCATGCTTATAAAATTTTATGTGTAAAATAAAAACTGCTAACCTGTCAAAAGTGCTAATCTTTGCCGTATAACAGACAAATACAAAGTAAATAAAATATGTAATTAAGCAATAATGATAAATTCGTTCCTTCGCATGCCATGAAGGCATAGGAGAAGCAGAGGTATGACTCCATGTATACTTAAACCGGCACTAGATAGAGGTGAATAGTCATCTTCACGGACCGGCTACTTGCCCCACGGGTTAAGGGCCTCCAGCAGCCATTCATTAGGAGAGTGAGTGAGCTCCAGTGCTCGTCTGGACACTGTGGGGAAATGCAAATCTAATGTCTCTTCCACGAATCAAATCATAATTCCGCGGTCGTCCTTATTCCGCCTTACCTAGGTAATAAGACATTGGCAAGAATGAGAAGTATACGAATAATAATGATGGCGGTTGATCCGAAGGTCTGGATGAGCTATGTTCGGAACGCATAATTATAATCCACTATCGCTCAAATTATAAATATTCTAAGTGTTAATGTGAGCAACATAATTATCTACATTATACATTTCAGTAGAAAAAATAACCCCAAGTAATTTCCTAAAATAGCACTATATTGCTAATTCTTTGTCAAGACACACTGAAAATTTCCTATATGTTTTGTTTTCATGGGAAACAAGAATTATAAAGCCTTCTTTCTAATAACTTTCTATGATACTATCTACAAATGCGAATATGTATGGCGCTACGACTGTATGTGTCCATATCTGGCTCATAAATAAAGTAAATTTATATGAGTAACCAGTCCTTGTTTTACACCCTAGTTGTGTTCCTGAAAAAGTGGTCGTAAGTCGAAAAAGATATTCCTCTCAGAAATAAGATGTTAGCGTAATAGAACGCAACCAGTCAAAGGGCGTTCGACCGAAAATTAGACAGCACAAATTGAGAAGTGTTACTTGGCATGGGGTGTTAGAGATAAAGGCGTAAAAAAATGGCTTGGTGTACTAATAACGAAATGTGTACAACGTACCACAGAGTTCCTGGATTCTTTAGTAGGCCCTCGCAAAACAAAGAAAAATATACAATTCTAAAGGAAATTATAGTTTATAAATATGACTCTTATAGCGGACACTAATTGAACACTTGGTTTCAAAACAGGGGCAGGCAATGGACTGAAATAGACGAAATCCTGGACCTTTAATAAAATGGTTTCCCTATTTTCTTAAGCGTCGTCAGTAATTCTGGACGGGTTATAAGAGCATTCTTTATCGACTGGACAAGAGCGATTTCTTGGTAGAAGGGAGAGAAAGGCATGTCTTGCAACCCATATAAGTGAACAGTTCCATCACTATCGCCAACCACCAGGTTCAATCCGGATGGCGTAAATTGAACCATCAAGTTCCTCGAGTCAGTAGGTGAGGTCGTTGTAGAAGCCGGGTCACAAATCTTACGCCTAATGTCCCAGAAATGAATGTTATTACCACTAATGCTAGCAATAATGGTCGAATTGACAGGACTCCAAGCTGCTCCTTGTACAGCTTCCACCGAAGAGTTAAGTGTCAAGAGAGGCTGCCCAACACTCTCAGACCAAATTCTGATGCACCAATCAGCTCCACAAGTAAGAAATATTTTTGAACAAAAAGGCGAAAATTGCATTGCATACACTGGGCCATCATGCGCTGCGAATATATCCGTATGTTGGTGCAAACCGATAGAAAATTTATGAATGCAGCCTTCGTCCGTTCCAATAAAATACGTGAGTGTTTCAACTGGATGTTTTGTAAGAACTAATGCAGCGGGGCGGCGGGTGACGGGGATATCATAAGCTCTGAACTTCCGAGATTGATCAATACCTTTCACCTTTCCCTCCACGCGAGTTACCAACGTAACCGAAAAACAATGAAGGTTTTTTTCTCTGCGATACCTGCAGATACGGCCATCTTGAAAGCATGTCATAAGTTGTTCTTCAGTTTGTTGATTATCTTCCACTCGAAACCAAAATATTTGCCACACTGGCTCGTAGGATGGAGACGTGTCTCGGTTGCTTACAGCAATAATAGTCTTAGTTTTAAATGAAATATCGAGGATTATGACAGAACCATTATAAAAGCCACAAGCTAAAAGGTTTGGATGACATGTGGAGAAGTTAACTGACGTTACTGGATTGTCGAATTTATACTTCCTTTCAGGCTGAATGGGATTCTTTATAGTCCAGCAGCATACGAGACCATTTTTACGATCTTGATGAAAATATTTTCCATATCCGACAGCTAACAAATCAGCGTTCAGCGGATTCCAACACATACCTGCCACAGTCCTTCCACGCACATAGTCACTGGTAAACGACAACAACAAATCCACACGATACCTAAATTTCACATCCAAACGAAGTGGATCCGGCTGCATCAGTCCCCTAAATGTTTTTTGTTGATTTCGATACACATTGCTCGCTAACAACCGTTCCATTCTCGCACAAGCATCCAAGAATGCTTCACTTTTTGCCAATGACTCAAACTGCTCTTGACGCGGTAAGTTCACGCCTTTGTTTGACAATGCCTCAGCGATGACCCTCATTTTGCTGTCTTCTACATATTCTTCTCCTGTAACCGCATTATCACCTACTTCTTTCTTGACAAACTGCATCTCTCTTTAATTGGATGTTTTATCCATATCGCTGTTGGTGTCTTATACGACCCACCTGGTCGACTCCACAGTCATTGCTGTCTTCTTAATTACAGTAGATGTTTGAGCTTTCGTGGAATTTATTTCTCTAAATCGCCCCTTCCCTGCATTTAGATGCTCGTAATACTGGTTGTTTTTCTCGATCAATCTGCCCTTCTCGCAGCCCTGCTCTGCAGTGTGACTGCGTCGATCGAGTAGGCAGAAGGTGGGAGTATCCTTGAATATAACTGTTATTTTTTTCGCTTTATGGAAAGCAAAATTCAGAATAGTGCCTTTGTGCACTATTTCCGTGACAGTTGATACCAATAAATCGCTGTTTACTGCCGACGCGTGCATTTGGATGGACATGAAATAGTGTATGATATGCCAAATGTAGATGTATGTATTCGCGTAGAAACAGAAGAAACTTTCGAATTTAACGACTATGCCCCCCCCCCTTGGCCTATTCAACGACGGAGACAGCATTTACGTAACAATTAAAATGATACACACCTTACAGTCTTGTTTTGTATATCTTATGTTTACGTCTTTACTGTTTATTGCTCCACGCCCAGCACTGTAGCCATCTCGTAGGGAAAGTCCCTAAAAAGAACCAAGAAATTCTCCATTCTTGAGAATATTATTAGTAAGAGAGAATAAAATATGAAAATGAAAAAAAAAGTGACAAAAGTGTTATTTCGGGGACAGTCTCCTCGAAAATCCGGAACTGTCACCTTAATTTTGAATCAAAACAGTAAAATTTAATGAATTTTGCTGCCATACTTCGACAGGCAGATACAGGCAAAACAACAACAGAGCGACATGTTTGCCCCACAGGCCACGCTGACCTATTGCTTTCTATAGTTATTTTGTTTTAATCCCATTGTGACTGACGCCTTAAACTCACTGGGAAATATGAAAAATAATTTATAAAAATGAGATCTCATTTATAGCATATTCAAATTTTTATACGTTTTTAAATGTTCTAATGATGGCTTCATGATGACTTCACAAGGTCTAAACGTGTAGCTACATTACAGAATTCTAATGTTTTAGTTGTGTTAACGGTGTAATTTATTTTATTTTATCTAATAATTACGATACACAAAGGGATGTACAAATTTAAAAAGTCAGATGCATGTTGTCAAATAGAGATGTGGGTATTCTATCTCTACCAACTGCCGCCGTTTCTTTCAGATACTGCTACGTTAACTAATTTAGGTTTCGATGTAAAAGAAATTACGTTTTTGAGAAGAATATTTGGTTTCCTGATTTACTACATTTTTATCCGCAAGCATAGTGGGGGCAGGGGCGAAGACGTAATTCGTAATCTCTTAGAGTGACTCGTGATTGACACACTGCATTGCTTTTTTACACACGGATTACCGAACACAAATTATGGAGTCCCATACATACACCAATCAAGTAAATTATTTAAATGAGATATTTCTATTTTGTAATGTGCAAGACGTGTAATTACTGAAGCTTGCAACACTTACAACACAGTATTTTATTCATTTATTCATTCACCCGCATTCCACAACTCTGATATGGTTACAATAATCCATAGGATATAGAATTAGTCAATTTCATGTGGATATTTGCTTATAAGAAGCATATGTCTAGATAAATAACAAAATAAAATAATAAGTTTAGCCTTGTTAACTATAAATATGATAAATTATATGAAGTATATAAAATGCTCTTATTTATAAATTATTATTAAGTCATACAACAAAAATTTATAAAATATATAAGGAACAAGATCTTTAGTTCAATTCAAATTAAAATATTCATCTGGTGAGTAAAATGAGTTTGTGTGTATAAACTGTTTTATATCTACTCTATACTGTTTCATTTCATTAGATAAAATCTTAAGGTTGTGTGAAGATGATTAAAAACCTTCATTCTGAAACAAGATGCTCTCTCTCGAAATGTAGTTTATTTTGATATAGGAGGGTGCAAATCAGTGCTATGTCTGGTATTAGTACTACGAATAGTAGAATTTGATTTATACAATTCTTTATTCCTGACTACACATAGTACTAGGGAAAATACACAATGTGAACATTTTAACATAGCTGTAATTCTCAAAACTTGCTGATGGTGGATTAATATCTTACACCGTATAATGTATTATGACAACCTAACAATTATAATAACGCAATGAGAATCTAAAAATATTACATACTGGGTACTTACATTTACACTTTTTGGTAGGAATTATGCGTTTCTGATACTTTCTTCCTTGTGTGACTTTCAAACATGGAGATTTTACTTTTATGCTGGCGCGTTCTGTGTGTACAATAAAAATCAAAAATATTTCCAAATAAAGTTCTATTCAACAAACACGTGTTTTATTATAAACATATTAATATTAATATAATTTATGAGTGTTATCGTTTTAGAAAATTGTACTCTTATTTACGTTATTACATTCACTGACATAACACTGACTATAGTTGTTATCCGCTTCCAATTTGTCTAGTAATCAGCTGGAAGAACAGTTTGTTGCAGGAATGTAATTGCAGATTTGTACGTATTGTAGTGTTGAAATGTGGTAAACTCTGGAGTTATCAGTAAATCGGTAAGAGTGTTGTTAAATAGTATATCATAGATGAACAGTCTTAAATTAATCCCGTTCCCCATACACGCTATGTCGGAAGGATACAGACAGAAAGTGATGTGGTGAACTTAATCTGATGTCTAACATAAAAACGGTGGTTATGTCAAATGCATTGTATACCGCTTTCTTTACGAATAAGCGAAAAATATTCAACTGGATGGTGCACAGCAAGTAAAAGTATACGAAATCGGTGTGGTACTGTCTTGAAGGTTAGGCAAGAATGAAACTAATTGTGTACTTTTGCAGTGAGGTTGCAGCTGTACGAAATTGAGTGCAAGAATGGCTGCGGCCAGCGAACCAGGCTCTTCCAAAAACAATAATGGCGAAGAGAAGGAAAAAGACGAAAGGATGTTCGAATGCAATATCTGCCTAGATACTGCAAGAGATGCAGTGGTCAGCATGTGTGGGCATTTATTTTGGTATGTTTGGACAGCAATGTACCTTCTAAGGAAACAGGTTTAGGCATACATAGGGATAGGTAGCTATTCAGTATGTTAGAAGTGAGGTAACTTAGAACAGAGAAGGCAAAACGTTTCCTTATAGTACACTGGAAACTGACCTCACATGATATAGCTGTACCTTCCTGGTGTAATGTTAACTCTTCATTTTTTTGTGACTAATTGTGGAATGTCATCTACACCAGTAACAGTTAAGTATTTCATAGACCTAATTTAAATAAAAGCGAACGTGAAATATCATAAAGTCTGGAATTAGTAGTGGCTTTTCAGTGCAGTATAGTACACACCTGAAATTTCTTATACAGCATGCGAAACTCATTGCATTTGCTTAAATCTACGAAGAATTTGGCATTTGGGCCGTGAAGGTGGTGTAATGTCCTATCAGTACCATCACAAATATTTTTCCAGGTTTGGAACAAAGAATGTTATTCAGCTCGTACTACTTGATTGTCTTCCCAATGGCATATATTTACAAAATTGTAACATTTATTTAATGTATCAACCCTGAAGTACATCAATTTCTCTTTCATGGTGCTGCTTGTGAAGTATGTGTTATAGCAGTTTTTGGAAAGGTAAAAGATGTGTTGGTTTTTCATCATCTTATTTCTTAATGAAGCAAAAGGACAGATATTACAATTTTCATTACCTTCCTTCCAAAAATATGAAACAGAACCTAGATGCAACATGAAAGAAAACCATGAGCTGTATCTTGAACAAGACCTCTATAGGCATTCTTAAGTTTGTTTTTACAGCTTTCTGGAATTAACTTCCTTTCTTTGATGCAAAATTATGTTTGCTTATCTGCTGGAGCTTTCTGATTAGTACTGTATTAATTTCTGTAACATGCAGGATGTAGTTCAGCAATGAAACTGTGTACTGCCAGGAATAACATTTGCCATTTTCTATGTGATTAGTGGTGTTTATTAGTATTGTGGTACAAGGCATGAAGTTGTTGATGATAATAGTTTGTAAACTTTCATTGTGGCTATATTTGTTTTTGTTGTGTTTAATATGACAGAGAAGATGAAGTTAGATATGAAAACAGTTATGCAGCAAAATTCTTGTAATCTGACGTCTTTTAACTTGGAAATTCTGACAATCTGACACTTGAATAGAGTAGTCCCAAGACTGGAAGTTTTACTGTTTGCCAGAAAAAAGCTTTATCAATTAAACAGGCAAATCTCAGGGACGTGTTCAAAAAGGCCTCCAAGTGTGTCTATGTCAACTCTTATGGTATTTCCTGACCCCTTAAATCTTATTCCATCAACTTCTTCTGCTATGAAGAATATGTCCAAATGGAATACTCCTCTGACTTGTTGTGCAGCCCAAATATAGGAGCAGTAACAAAAATTACCTGTACGAACTTAGGTAATTACAGAGGTTACCTGATAATCTGGAATATCCAATGGTCTGGCACCTCTCTGGTCCAGTGCAAGTCAGATTAATGGAATTTTGCTGTACTTATAATGAAAAATGTAAGGTTTCAAAGGGTCTTGCGATGATAACCCTTGGCATTGCAGTCTTTTTTGCATTGAAGGTAGTGAAGATTCAGACAGTAAACAGACAAGTTTCTGCTTGTATGTGAAGATGGGTAAGGTACAAGATATATTTAGAAATGGTAGATCTTTCCCAGTATGGGGTGTGTTCAAACAAGGTTACATACATTATTGTAAACATATGGAAAGGGATCATTGATTGCCAAAGCAATATGGACAGAACTGTCATTTGTTATGCGAGATTTGAAGTTCTCACATTGGTGTTGATTAAGATTCATGTCTTCTGGGATGTTACCATATTGGTTGTAAACTGTGATGTTTGGTAGTGCCTTCAAAACACTGATAACTATGTACTAAAAAATACAGCATAAAATTCCAGAACACTGGAATCTTCTACTATTTGTGATATTGACAGAGTTTAAATAAATGTTTTCTTTTAAAACCCATCAGTCTCAGTTTTGAATATGTAAAGTGGTTATCATGGGGCTTCAAATTTTAATAGTACACTCTTCCGTTGGCAAACGTGACTGGAATACACCATCACAGGAATATGACTATGAAGTTTTTTTTTAATACAAGGGGGTGCTGATAAGTCCTTAGCCCGACCTACTTCCTGGTGTCGTAGGATGGAATTGATAGTGTCGTTGGAAAGAGGGGTCTGTTCATGTGCCAAATTGCAAGTCTTTTCTTGTTACAGAGGCTTAAAGGAAGAATGTCAGGCGATGCGCGCACTTTCAACAACATGAAGATGCAAACTATCAAGTTTTTTTTTTTTCTGCAAAGCAAGGCACTGAAGGAAGTTCACGCCATTCTGACAGACACATTAGGGGAACATGCACCAACGTATGCCATCAAAAACTGGGTGGCCCAGTTTAAACATGGTGATTTTTTCCACCTGTGATGCGCCTCGTCCTGGACGACCCAAAATAGTGACCACCCTGCAGATTATTGATCAGATTCACGAGCTAATCTTGGAAGACCACCGGATTTCAGCTAAATCAATAGCTGAGCAACTGGACATCTCACGTGAGCAGGTTGGGTCCATCATTCATGAAGATTTGAACATGTGGAAGTTTTTTGTGAAGTGGGTCCCGAAATGCTTGAACACAGATCAAAAACGTCAGTGGTGCCAATCGTCTGAGCAAATTTTGGAATTTTTTCAGTGCGATCCAAATGATTTCCTGTCACGATTGGTGACCAAGGAGGAAACCTGGTTATATCACTATGACCTAGAGACAAAGCAACAATCAGTGGAGTGGTGGCATAGCGGCTCATCCCGCCCCCAAAAATTCCAAGTGCAAAAATCCACTGAAAAATTCTGGCCTTATTGTTTCGGATCAAGATGGCATCCTCCATATTGATCATCTTCCAAAGGGCCAAACTATCAGTGCGGAGTATTACTCATCTCTGCTGGTGCAATTGAAGGACATTTTCAAAGAAAAATGCTGGCCATAGGAAGGTCACCAAGGGGGTCTTGTTCTTGCCTGACAATGCCCCGACTCACTGGGCACTTGCAACCCAGAAGAAACTGGCCTACCTGGGCTTCCAATGTCTTGATCACCCACCTTATTCTCCGGATCTGGCCCCATCAGACTACTATCTGTTCCCTGGACTGAAAAAACAATTGAAGGGTCATCATTTTTCGTCTGACGCAGATGTCACTGCTGCTGCGGAGACCTGGTTGGACGGACAGCCTTCAGAATTTTTTTTGAGTTGCTTGCAAAAGTTAGGGCAATGGATGAAGAAGTGTATTGACCCTCGTTTTTGAGTTGCTTGCAAAAGTTAGGGCAATGGATGAAGAAGTGTATTGATCTTCATGGGGAGTATGCTGAATAAATCCCGAGTTTGGTCGCTGTAGCTTGTTTCCTTCCTGGTCAGGCTAAGGACTTATGAGTACCCCCTCCTACATAATGAAACATTTCTGCTGTTTAGATTTGGATGCCTTTTACTTTGTGTTTAAGGAGGCTGGATTTTGAATTTAGAATTCAAATCCATTAAAATTCAGGGCTTGTTCACACGACGTTCATGCTAAAGGTAATGTGAAGGAGAGAAATTTGTATGAGAGAGAATCACAGATTAGAAAGAAAGCTGTCAGTACATTGAATAAGCAGTTGTGGATACTGACAGTGTTTAGTCTTCTAGTTTAAGCATGAAGTTGAAAAATCTAATTAGTAATGTTGAACTCGTGGGTTCTGCAATAGCAGAATATAACATAACCAGAGAAAGTATTAAGAAACAAGAATACAGGTGTACTTCTTTTCACAATTTTGTTATCCAGTGCCTTATTTGACTTAATATTTGCAGTTGGCCGTGTTTGCATCAGTGGTTAGAGACACGTCCAAACCGGCAGGTATGCCCAGTCTGTAAAGCAGCCATCAGCAAGGAAAAGGTTGTTCCTCTGTACGGGAGAGGGAGCACCAAACAGGAAGATCCTAGGTTAATCCAGTTCACTATTGAATTAATGAAATATTTACATTTGGCCGGGTGTGTGTCATAAATCTGGAAACCGAAGTTTTTCCATTTTTTCATTATGCAGTGTGTACACTGATTTTAAAGAAATAACCAAAATAAACGTATCTTTCATAATTTCATGCATATAGTCTCAGTTGATGCAGCTGTGACTGGAATATACATGGACCAGTCAAATGGAAAATTAGTGCAGGCAGATAGGTTTTTGTGCAACTGTGTCATTCTTCAGAATAGTGCCAGTTCTGTCATACACATTACATGTTTCTAGCCATTGCTTATTACTTGCTGCACCTACAGCTTCTCACAGTATGGTCACTTTTTCACACTTTCAAGGTTTTAGTATGACTTCCCTCATATTAAAGAAATGTACCACTGGTGGGCACAATTTTTTTTATCTGTTCTACTGTAAATCATATATATTCAACTTGTAATGACCTATTATAAATGGCTGTAGTCTGCAGGGAATAGTTATATAAGCCACTGTACACCATATAAACAATTGTCTACCATGAAATTATTCTTTCCCCTTTCAGGAATAAAGTGCCTCCTCGGCCACCAGGGCAACGTTCTGAGCCTGAAAATAATGGGGTAAGTATGCTCATGTATTAAGCAAGATTTGAGGTTCTCACATTAGTGTTTGGGAAGACACTAATGTGAGAACCTCAAATGTGTGACACCATATAGTCTTGTAGAAATTAACTGATGTTTTGGAGAAACATACTGCCCCCATATTCAGGGTGGAACAGAAAGCCATGCAGGCGAGGTTGAGATATAGGGACAGAAGGAATATACATGTGTGGGAGCTTGCCAGTGGGAGGCGGATGAACCAGGAAGAGGTGGGACAAAAACAAATGGAGAAGATGCTGTGTAAAAGCCTCAGCTGGAAAACTGGGAATCGATCTAGTGGGAGCCTGCTAAAGGAAACTCAAGAGAATGATGGCGTACAAAGGTGTAAGCCAGTATGAGAAAGACCAGCAAGAGAAAGATTTTTTGAGATCCTGGGATGAGGACAAAACGACAAACTTCTGAGGGATAAAAGAGGAAATGGTAGGTGGAACAAAGAGATGGACTATGGTTAGGAATTGTGTGAGAAGGTAAGGGAAAATGATTTGTAGATGGGGATGGAGGAATTAATGTCAAAATTAAAAGTGGAAACAGCAGAGGAAGATCAGTGGAGCATGGATAGAAATTGAGTTAAACAGGCTGATAAAAAAAGATTTTTGAATGGGAATGATTAGAGTAACAATATACAGGGGGGACAAAAAGAGCAACAGAGGATGGACTGCTGGAGAAGGGCTAGGAATTAAGGAAAGGAGGTATGAAAAAGTTATTAGAAGGAGAAGTAACAACTACGGTTGTTGGGTGATATAAATGGGAAGTACTTTACTGAGAACCTCAGCAAATTCCAAAAGTTAACTGGATACAGTTCAGCACAGTTAGGAATACAGAAGGGAGATGAGAAGTAATCAGGGGAGAAGAGAAAAGTAAGATAAGCCCTCAGCAAGGCTGCTGGGAGGGCGGGTGGTGTCAGGAACCAGTCGTAGCATATCCTTAGAGGAAGGTGGTCTACATTTATTCCATGAGGCAAGCCTTTATCACCCATCGGATGGTGCAGTCCACACACGCACATGACTTAAGTGGGGGGAATGCTGATATTCAATGTGATGCCTAAGGTTTATGCTACATTCACCATGGCTGATGTACATGGGTGACAGAAACAAATATTTTGGTGATGCCTCTTCACCTGGGTCCCACTGGAACTGCCAGTCTTTCCATTGTACACCTGACCACACTTGCAAGGGATGCTGCTTATGCCTGGTGTCTGCAATCTCAGGTCACACCTTAACCTGACCTGTGTGGCTCACTCTTATAATGTGAATATGGAGGCAGTATCTTCCTTCAAAACATCAGGAAATTTCTCCTGGACTCTACATATCATATCGTAGGTAACAGTACTCCTGTTATTTATGATGTTTCATTGCTTATGTTGTAACTGCTTGTCTCCTGATGATTGAATCGTTTTGAGGTCCCACCAAAATTCTCATAAGAATATTTTAAATTTCCTGACATAAAAGTTCTCATGTAAAAATTTTTCCCACATCAGGCATCCATTATCTGCATTTTCAAACAAAAGTTCCCATACACTACATTTCAAAGGCTTTACAATTATACTTCATGACTTGGTTGTTGAATCTACCATAATCAATAAGGGACTGTGGACACCTGATCACGTCATTGCATCTTAATGATTGTTCATTTTTGTTCCCAGTTTTTGTTATTAATTTTTTGGCCTTTCTCAAAGTAAAGGGAAAATGCCCTACGTGGAGACCAGGCCTGTCTTGTCTGTCTGTGATCAGCCATACCATTTGTCAGATTTTCATGAAATTCAGTGTACCAGTTTCTTGCAAAAAAATGAATGAGCACAGTTTCAAGAAAACTGGCTCAGTGGTCACACTTCACATTGGGGTACAAAGGAATTTCTACCACTACCTTCCGCATTTTATGGCCCATAAGGGTGAAATCTGGTGCAGAAGATTTCCATGTACTGTCAGTGGCCAGTTATGAGTTATGTGAAAATCAGTGCCCTGAAAGCCAAATGTTACCCAAGGGTGTGAATGAAATTTTATTCATATTTTCTACATTTTTTTGTCCAGTTTGGCTAAAACTTGATAGAGAAGATGTCCACAACAATTTAGTGAGTAACTTTCTCATGAAAAGCAGCATAGTTAAAACCATGCTGTACCTAGGGGCATAAATGAATTTCTGTCTGTACAGTCTACATTTAATGTCCAGTCTGGGTGAAATTCAATAAAAGGATGTAAAATATTTTGCAAACATGAGAGGAGTCTGCATAAATACAGTAGGAACAGTAATGATCAAGAAACAGAAGCATTTTACAGTAAATATTTTTAAGGTTCTGAATAAATCCATAAAAGGATCTCCAAGAAAGCATCATGATAAGAAAACAAAAACAGGAGTAAAAAGATGAGAAAAGTGCATTCACTAGACAAGAAGCCATCTCCTTTATAAACACGGAAAAAGTAAAGTTTTTGATGATTTAATATTCCCCCCCCCAAAGATTTCTAACATTTGAATCATACACCAAGTGGGGCGAGAAGTTGCAGATACATTTTTAAAACATTCATACCCTGGACCTGGGAACCTGGGATAAAACTTCCTCAAATCAAAAACTCATCAGGTTATGATGAAATAACCTGCAATTTTAAAAGCATGTTCATTGCTGATCAGTCTCTCATTCATCTGTCTTTGCAAACCATTCAGTATATATATAGATATATATATATACACACACAAATATTAAGAATAAAGTGAACATTTAACTTAATTTTATTTAAATGTAACCAACTAATTGCACAAATGTATGATTCTAAAATCTTATTTACACATTAAAACCACGTCACTTGGTTAAAATACTTCTTACAACTCCTACATGTTTCAGTCTGTCAAGACCATCTTCAGGGAGTTTTGTTTTCCCTTATTTTGAAGTTGCCAGTGCTTCTATGCTTACTATGTATGGTACTGCAGCAGCATGTGTGTGGCTGTTTATGTAGTACGTACAACATAAACAGCCACACACATGCTGCTGCAGCATAGAAGCACTGGCAACTTCAAAATAAGGCAAAACAAAACTCCCTGAAGTTGGTCTTGACTGAAACATGTAGGAGTTGTAAGAAGTATTTTAACCAAGTGACGTGGTTTTAATGTGTAAATAAGATTTTAGAATCATACATTTGTGCAATTAGTTGGTTATATTTAAATAAAAGTGAATTATTGCATGGTAAAAACATGAAAATAAAAAAAAAATATTTAACTTAATATTTTGAATTTTTGAACTGTACTTGTATGCGCTGTATGTTATGTATAGTTATGATTATATTCCTGCCTTAGAAGCAGGGTCAGCTATGAATTTAGCCCACATGCACATAGTGATACCTTTATTAATGCTGGTGACATTGTTTTGCTATCAGACTTTTCATTTTTGTAGGGCTTTCCTGGCTTTGGATTTGGGGATGGTGGTTTCCACATGTCATTTGGAATTGGTGCCTTCCCATTTGGATTCTTCACATCTACCTTCAATTTTGGAGAACCTAGGCCTAGTGCAGGTACAAAAATTTGTTTAACTGTCTTTACATTTGTTTTATGAGATCACGTCAAAATATGGTGAACTCATTTATTGTATTTCACTCCACAGCTCCCCGTGGAACCCCTCAGTATGAGGAAGAACAGTTTCTGTCAAAAGTGTTTCTGTGGGTGGCCATCCTTTTCTTTTGTTGGCTCTTGATGGCATAGTACTGATCTGATGTAATTTTAAGAAAACTAAGTCTCAGATCTTTAAATATCTGTCAACTGCTGTAAATTATAAAAGTACATCTCAAGCATTGGAATTTTTTTAGTAAGAAAATTTCATTTGATGAATTGAAGAGTGACATAAAACATAAGAATGGGGTAATCATCATTTATACTTTGATATAACGTAACTGAAATATAACTTCATACGATTTAAAATTTGAAAGTTGCATTTGTGCCTATCAGGGGCAATCTCTGAGAAATTTGAGAGGGATGTAAAATTAATGTCAGATTGTGGATTTATGAAAAGTGTAACATAAATAATCTATGGTATCTCAAAAGGCATCCATTCACATTTCATTAGAATTTAATACAGTATTTATATGGTACCCAAATTTTCAATTTCAGAATATATTTTGATATACTTTCTCAAAACACCCCTGTTGGAATACTGAATTCAGTTTTGAGCTTTTATGAAGTAAATGTTAACATCTATTAATTTTCGTCTGCTTCTTTAATATGTGAATGTATTAAAGTTAGAGGAACTTTATGGGTCACAATATTATTTTTATGAATACATGTGTTTTACAAGACATTCTTCCATATCTGGTATTCCTGTTATTGTAACGAAGCTTAATAATACCAATACGTCCTCATGAATATGTAAAAATAATATGGATCCTAGAGGACATATAATGTGTGTTATCCTCTGTGTTGGAAATAATTTCCAGATGTTTTATCCGTTACCATAATCTTCATTATGGTTACTTTCATTAGAATATAAAAAAAAATCCTGGTGACTAGGGCATTCACTCACTGAAGAACATACTCAACTGGAACTTGGAATTGGTAGCTATGGGATTCTTCTTCATTAATTGCATAAAATGATGATGAGTTTTTAAACGCACTGTGGCTTATTAAATAGCCTACAGGGTGTTCTAAAAAAATTTCAAACAAAGCCACCCACTTCAGGGTAGTTAAACTACATCATATTATAAATTATAAGGCTCCAAAACCAGGTCATCCAGTAATAATTTGTCACCTGTCCTACCGAGGGACAAGGATCCGCTTTTCTGTATAATTATACTGTTAATTGTTTGGTTTATTAATATATTACCATACTGTTATAAAATGATAAATCTTGAGGTTGAGTACAGAAAGTGTCCAAGAGTTTTGAAACCCATGCCATCATAGTACAAGTTGGAGCATCTCTCGCTGATTTTAAGACATGAGAACATGTTTCAGACATTTATATTTTTCCTTTATATGAAGTGCTGAATTCTATGTAAACTTTCTTTAGGATTATAGTAACATAACTTCATTTCCAACTGAATGGTTGTTCAGTTTTCAACATTCCCAACTGCTGATTTTCATTGTGTTCTTTAAGACATTAATGCTTTGGGATGTGTGTGTGTGGTGAAGCAGGAATGAGATTGGAATATGTAACCAGTAATAGGCCCTGGGGTCAACTCAGCCTCTAACAGAAATAAGTACCAGGAGTATTTCCTGGGGGTAAAGGCGGCTGGTGCATAAGGCTGACAACCTACCACCATTCTATGCTGTTGACACGAAATCTGGGAACCTTAACTTCCTGGAACCCTCTGGGCCTGTCCAGGCCTGTAATGGGACTGCTTTAATAGGATTACATAATTTGTACAGAATTTTGGTTTGTACATAACTATAATTTGATTTAAGAATAGGCATAAACAGTAAGATGGTAAATATGTAGTGAATTTCTGTATTATATTGAGTCTTTGCAATTTCATGTTTGAAACAATTTTGTAATTCTGGTGTAAGGGGTATATGAAGAGAATCATAGTCTTTAACATGAACAAGTTAAGAACAATGTATGTAGACAATTCATCTTTCTAAATAAAGATTTGTATGTGTATCTTACACCCTTCTGATTTATTTTGCTAAGTAGATATACCTTTTGTTTGTCATATACAATAATTATTGACCTTCAATGCTCTAATCTTGGCTCTTTTACATGCCATACCTTTATTCTACAATTATCACATACAGCCACAGCCTCTGTGATAAACATGTGCAGTTGCAGATTAAAGTGAATGTGATTGAAAGGTAGTTGCCACTAAAAATTTAAGGAACATAGATAAAAGTATTTAAACAGTAACTGGTCAGGGCAAGTGGTAATATATTTATATATCAGACTTCTCTGCAGAATGTCCTGATTATGCATCTGAACTGAAACTCTGGCAAATTTTATTTTTATGGTTTCCTCGGTCTTTCCAGCACAATGTTAAGATAGTAACTTGGAATGGGCATGACTGCTCAAACATTTGCACTTTACCACAATAATCTACACAGTTCAACAAATTACATGCACCAGCAACTGATATAAAGTCATCATAAACAACAATTACAGTTACTTTTATACAAAATTAGTGGCTCTCATGGTGATGAGTATGGGCATTATCTTCTGAAATGTAACACTGTGTAGTCTGGCAGAAATTTTTTGATGTTTCAGTAGGATTCGGTAAGGAGAGTAGTACTGTAAAATATTCTCAATAAAACTGGCAGGACCATTAAACTGGTTAGGCAAGTGTTTTAAATGAACCCGTAGTAAAAGTCTGACATAATACGTCAGGTGACTTTCCCATTCCGACAATTCTGCAACAAGGAGATGCCTTTCAACATTCTTTGCCATGCCATTAAGAAGGTCCAATATGACCACTGAGAATTAGAAGTGAATGTGACATTACTGGCTTATGGATTATGTCAATGTTGTCAATATACTGGATGAGATCCTTCAGAACTGCGATAAAGTTTTTATACTTAGGAATGACAGTAATATATCAAAATTAGCCACCAAGAAATTAAGAACAGACCAACATTTGGAATCCTTCCTACAACTAACTGCGCAGGGCAGAGTTCTTGCTAACCTAACATATATGTTAAAAACTTGCAGCAACTCAGCTACTTTAAAAAAAAGTATTTTTCTCCTCCAGATTTGGAGTTTGTCTTTCCTATCAGCAAGACTGGACAGGGCCTACTACAAAACGTACTGTAGTATACAGAATTCATTTTAAGTTTATTATGCTTCCTTAGAAAAAGAAATTAAATTCAAATTAGTGAGTCTCCCACAACAAATCTAAACAAAACCTGGGAGGTTTAAGGTTTATGGACTGCCTGGAGAAGTTCATTTATGGCCCTGTGGAAACTTAGACTTTCTTTTGAATCAATGTGTATGAAACATGAAATAACCTGTCAACTCACTGGAAGTCTTCCATATTAAAGTTCAACATAATATGTGAAAGAGTTTATGGGATACATGCAAGGCCCACCTAAAAAAGCCTTATGTAAGCTAGGCTGTACTGTGGATCAATATGCCTGAAAACTGGAACTGCAAAATAGACTCCAGAAGGAAGCCACCTGTATCTGTACTTTGCAGGGGACCAACTTGACATGGTGTGTAACAAAGCTGTATGTTACACAGCTTATGTTTTGTATAACAAAATATTGTCAAATAGGAAGCTAGTCTTCCAGGAAAATACTGGATCAGTGCAATATTATGCAGTGAGTTTATTTTCACATAATGTTGGTTGGATTATGTGATTCCATACGATAATATAATATGAAGAAACAACATACTATTTTATGTAATCTGAAAAATATGTTGAACTGAGGAAACCTATGCAAATCATACATAAAAAACTGACTTTACATATAATGAGTCCAAACCCGCTGCATTCTTGTTCCTGTTGTTAGCAGTAAGTAAATATAATGTATGGTATATTACTAGAATTTTGCCTTCAACCAACAGAGTGAAGAACAGTAGTAAGTGCATATTTATTTCTAAACACGCTACATTGCAATTACAGAAGACATTGCTGCAGAGTCACACATTACTAGTTTTGACAGAGCAGCAGAACAGCACAGCATGCACTCATGAATTTCCAAACAGTGACCACATATTTTCATGTCTAAGTCACAAAATATTGAAGCTTTACAAGGTATAATAGGCATTACACATGAAGAAATATGGTAACAGTAAAACGATTAGTGAGCAATAAAAGTTTCAGGCTAGGATAAATAAAAATTATTGTTTTGCTACACAATGAGTTCAGAGATGAGATTAAGATACAGTAATACTGAGGTTTAATGTATGTTACTGTATATGGTTGTATCACAGCTTGTAGCTTTCATGGAGGAGCATTTGGGTTTGCTTTCCATATATAATCATGAACTAAACCTTAATCAAATCACACTGTGCAGGGTTCTCTTCTAATATGTGTTGACTAGACAATGATCTTGTTAACTATGTAATAGTTTGTATTTAAAAGCAAACTAAAAGAATGAAAGCAGCAGCATGGAATACAGTAGTTTCTCATGAATTATCAAAGCACAATTGATGGCTAAGCATTTTTCACACAATATTACACAGAGCAAATGGGAATGCTACTTCAGAAGTTCAACATTGTGTTGGATCACCATCATTACACACACTGAAAATGCCATTCACCTGTAGTATAGATAAAAAGGTTGAAGAATTGTGGAACCTATTTTCTAATTAAACCGTGCATGTAGTGCAAGTCTGAACAACTGATTGAAAAGTTAAAAATTTCTGCAACGAAATCAAGTATAATATCCATTTTTACCTCCCAGAAAAAGTGAATCACTGTTCACATCTTTATAGTCTCTAGCAGCAAGTCCCATTTGCTATTTCAGCATCTAAACAAGTATCCTTTTATACTGCACTTTGACAGCAACAGAAAATATAGGATATTATAACCAATTATGTAATGCAGGAGTGCACAAATTTTCCAAAAATCTGGAAGCCAGCTCAGAATTCTAGGAACCAGAACAGTGACATGAAGCAAGTTTCATACAGAGGACCCGCAGATATTAGGTGCCACCACAAAAAATCTGGTTGCCACAGTGACATGGCACCTGGAATTTGTGCACCCCTGATTAAATGTTTATATATCATGAGTAATAATTTCTTCCTAATCACACAAACACACTGATGATACAGTAACAACATGGTTTTCATCTCAAAATAAAACAAAAATATATTTGTTTTATATAAAAGAGAACTCACATCATATTGTTCTAATAATATTTTACATGACTTTGTGACACCAGAAATGCCCCACGTGGCTCATTCTGGATGGAATTATAGTAAAATGTATATTGTATAGGCAGTGAGTTACAGAATGACAGTGTTACATCACCACATTAAACAGTGCTTCAATGGAGTAGCTACCTGAAAGTTCAAAAACCAAGATGAGAGGAGAAAAATGTTTTTGTAAATTTTAACAACTTACCTCACGAATTGGCAGTAGGCTTTAACTGGCTCGTACCATTCCAATGCAAATATTTTAGCCTAAAACTCGATGATCACCACTCTCTATTGAAAGTTAAGAATTATAAAACAGTGTTTTAATGTCAGTAACAAAAGTTCAGTAACATTCACTTATCCATATTTGCTGTAAAAAACCCAAAATACATTTGATGTCCTGCACCAAATACACTAAAAGCAAACTAAGGTTGTAGATTTTGATAAAATGTGCAGCATGTACTGTTATGATGCATCATAGCAATCTTGCTCTTGATATTAACTTACATCTACACAACAACTTGTATAAGCAATAAAATATGGATCAGTGGTATCTGTGATGGCTTGTCTGCTGGTATGCTAGTGAGGCCGGTAATACTCGTATGTTACGTCAGCCCATTCCTTCAGGAAAAGTGTACATCCCATTTAAGGCACAGTTCTTGGTTTTTACAGATCAGAGATTAATATTACACATTCAGTATTTAACATGCCTCTACATACACAGAATCTGCTGAATAAAGAAATGTTACCACAGGCCATACGTGTGTACGGGAGATCAAAGAAATAATACTTCACAATGAAACTGCCATATAAATTTTGGTAATACACAGAGTACTTTTCATAACCAGACTGCCTGCCATAGAGCACACACTGTTGCTGCTCAGTCCTGTGACAGAAAATAACTCCCTGTATTTTGCTTGGCTGCTGATGATAGGTTTTTAATAATCAGTTTCTTCTTACACATTCCAGAATTAACAGAACTTGGTACATATATAATATACTAGTATTGTGTACCTCGGTCAATAAGCACTGCTCTTAAATGTTATAATCTTCTATGGGAAATACCATATGCAAAGATAACATACAACTGTATTCAGAGGCATACCATGTGGATACTTATAAAGCTAGTCGTCCCTTTGCACACAATGATGGCAAATGGGTGAGTGATACTATCTGCAGATCAGTGGTCAGGTTCACACCCTGGCCCCTTCATCTGCAGCGACAGAGCACCTGGTACCCACTGAATAAGAGGCTGGGTGGGCCTGAGCACCATTGTTAACATTTCGGAGACAAGAAAAACTTCTCTCGTTAACTGCCAGGTATCAAACCTCCATTCCTTGATCATCCAGCCTGTACCCTACTCACTATACCAACTACTCTACCCTGGCTCATCTGTGGGTACTTACAAACAGTAAAAATTATACCTTTCAGACAGGAAAATATTTTATTTCAATCAAGTACATGAAACAGTTCATTCTTATGTACTGTAAATAGCGTACACTTCTATGTGACTTCTGGATTGTGTATGCAGCACAGCTTTGTTCCAAAGAAGAAGATGGATATGCAATGTGGAACCTATGTACCAAGTGTCCCCTGATGCCATGCTACCGTGCGCAGTTTAGTACTGTCTAGTTTTCTAAGCAAAGACACAATTACATTTATAGAGAAGTCGATACATGACGTGTACTAACAATGAAACTTGAATTTCATGAATGTGTCATTTTTCTACAATATGTGATCAGTGTTCAAAACTGATTATATGTGGACATGTACATTTAATAAACTTCTAATGCCCCATACAAGTCTGTCACTCAAAAGAGCTCAAAAGTTTAATACTTAGAACTTGCTCTCTATTTGAGAGCCATTCATAGGTCAATTAAACACATTCTAACCCAAACCCTGGGTTCTATGACAATGCTTTATGCACAAACATATGACAGTGTTTGTGAGAAGATTGTGAGGGCCGTTGTTGTGGTGGAAGAGTGTTGCTTTAGCACTACTACCTAATTTTTTTGTACTTTGTGTGTATTATAATAGTACTTTCAATACATGTAACAGCTTAAGAATGAAATGTCACAACACTTAGTTATCTAAACATATATTTTCTTCAGGACTTCAAAATAACAAGAAAATCACATTTTTTTACATGCACCCCATCACTGCCAAGATGACTGCTGAATCATGGCAGCACTGTGTGTGTGGAATGAATCATGAGTTGTTGAACAAGGAATGTGATGAACCAAAAACAACCCCATGTTAATAATGTAAGAATCAAACAACACAGAATATATTCCTACAAACTGACAATGCCTATCAAAATTCTTCATGCTGCAAGTTAGGATGCACCTCACTGTCTCCCTTCTTTCTGTGGAATCCTCTCTTAAGTAGGAGGTCATTACAGTCCTGGCGAGACAATGGTGCCAGATCAATGCGTTCCAGTTCCTTGTAACATGCAAACAAAGCAACATTTACCATGAAGTAATTAATGAGTTCAATGATTAAGAATTATTTATACGCAACAATACAACCTTTTTGTCTCTAGTGAGTTATTATTTGTAGCTTACCTTATCATGCATGTCTAGCACCACAAGCTCTGGGGAGGCACCTTGAATATGCTTGAATTCTACATTTTCACTGTGCTAAAGTTAAGAACAATTACTAATTGTCTGACACAACACACACTTATAAGAATTATGTGACACTATAAGCCATCCATATAACCAAATCCACATTTTAATTACTATTATAATAATAATTATTATTATTAATATTACTATTGTAACAATACTACGCACTCAATAAAACAATAGTGTCAACTGATTCAAACACTGTCCATTTTCTTGTAACAATGATGCAGATCCCATGCATTAGCACTAGATGAGCTATCTTTTACCCAAACAGTATGTGTCAATGTAGATCTTGTTTTCCTCACACTGTATTCAGTTTGAACTTCAATCATTTTAGTATTCCTATGGCAGCTTTCCCCAATTGTGACATATTCATAATATTCATTATCAGATTCTACCTCTTTGCCTTCTTCTGTTTTCACATCAACATTCAAAGGTGGCAGATTCAAGAGTGAAATAGTAGCTGTTTCACTCAGAGTGATGACAATGTTAGAACATGGAGGTGGATATTCAGGGACTTCAGGTTGCTGAGGTTGCAAGAGATGACACAGATTTGAGGGGAGTGCCGGAATTTCAGCAGACTCTCCACTTATGGCACTTTCATCACAGACAACAAAATTCTTCATTTCTGACTCTGTAAAAGGTTCCTGTACTGATGTGAACTCAAGAGGTGTACTTTTTGTTAAATGCAAACTTGAAGTTGTTCCAGTAACTTCTGAAATATGAGGTGCTGTAGGGGGTGTTTGTAGTGCTTCTTGTACATCCTCAGGTAATTGTGTCTCATGGACAAGAGGTTTTGGTGTTACATCATTTCCACCTAATATTAACCTACGAGACAATCTTCGCCTTAATGGTAATGGAATACCTGTGTAATCACCAGGGATAACTCTTATGGTTGGTGCTCTTGCGTTCTTCTTAGTTATTTGTGCCATTTCAACTTATGGGGGCAGTGGTAGTCTTCACAGTTATCACATTAAGGATACAACAAAGGAACATCTTCAAAAATGAACTTCTTGATTTCTGGTAGACGATTCAAACGACATCCTCTACAACTCTGGAATGCATAATAAATTATTTGATTATCCTCTGACAGCAACTGGAAATCCTCATGCAAACAAGCAAATGTAAGTGCAATATGACACCAGTAACAATGGAATAACAGTGGAACTCCCTCAGTGCAATGCTCTTAACTCTAAAAGTTCCACAGGTGGTATTAAATATTATATATGTGAAAGGAGGTTCACTCCGTTCCTTAAATGTGATTCGTAACTACACTCCCATGGGTAAGAGAGTAAGTTTTTTATGGGCATGAAAACAAACAAAATAAAAGTATATTTTATGGCAATCACATTAGTTAAAATAACCATCCTTTCGGCAACATTTGTGAATTTCTTGCAAAACATATTACAGTTTATTCATATTCCATATGTCCTGTAGGCTCAGGATCGGGACAGGTGGTGGGCTCTTCTAAATGCAGTAATAAACCTCTGGGCTCCATAAAATGAGGGGAATTTCTTGTCTAGCTCAGGACCTGTTACCTTCTCAAGAAGGAATCAGCTCCATGAGGTTACTGGGTTCGATATCCTGCGTAGGACTAAGACACTGGTGTAGAATTTTCAACATTCCTGCAAGTGATCCTATACTACTTCCCTAACAATGTAAGGCTAAAAATTTACAAAGCAATTTCACTATTAATATGTCATCAACAAATAATCGATAAGAAGTACGAGAATATTACCACAGCTCCTTTAACAGCATAGTTCCAGTTCCTCTAAATTTCGTTATTCGTCACAATGACGAAATTTTTGCACCCCATTAAATAACATTATCAGAAAGCGTAGAACGTAGTAACAATCTGACTTTCTTGCGTATAAGGACAAATTATATTTCAAAGAATTTGCTCCGAATGCCAGTACACATACAAGTGCATTATCATTTCGATCGACACAATTTAGCGGTATAAATACATACACCAATACTAAACACTTGCTACCTTTAAGCTGATACCACACTTACTTCAACTCGAGCAGCAACAATATTTTCGTTGGCACTGTCGCCTTGCACCGCAGAATAAACTAAAATTATTACAATAAGAACAACTTCATGCCACACAGGAACCATACTGAATCAAACAGCGAATCGGTGATATTTTTCAGACTTCCCCCACCCTTTCACCAAATCCTGCCACATAACGAACGTGGATCTTAGTATAAGCTAGTAAGTGCTACTTTGAGCAATCGTAGCAACCTGTGCTGCCGTCCATTGATGCGACGCAGTTCAGCCATTGTCAAACTGCGCCTCTACCGGTGCCTCCGAAAACTATACATATGAATCTCCACATCACACTCAAAATACATTCCAATACTATTCCAGTAATTCAGCAGAAAGGGAGAAAAATTCCTTCAACTCGTTAACACAACCGTAATTCCGTGTATTATACACACTTAATAACACGTAGAGAAACTTGTGTGACATAATGAAATATAAATTCGCATTCCATTTTACAGGAATAATTGAGATCTATGTTCTTTACACTGCAATATTTTATACAGACATCTGTTTTTATGACGAGTCTACATCATTTATTGTATAGAAATTATTACATTTCCTGTTACTTATGTGATGGGATTATACAAATTTAAGTCCACAAGTTCATGACACAAAAAATACAACACTTCATAACAATTCATATGGCATACATATAATCTTAATTTGTACTGAAATGAGCTGTAAAGGTAATGGGATCTTGGATCATTAGCTAACATGAAATAGATGGATATTGTTACTGTAACTTTACTCTACATACCCTCAATAATTTATTTGCCCAAAGATAGCCACCAATGTTGTCAGAAAGTGCAGTATATATAGAACTGATAGAACTGGAATTGAGTTAAAATCTAAAAGAAATCTTATTTCTGTCGAATGTAGTGCAGAATATTGTACTCCCAAAACTACTATTCCATACCAAACCCCGTCCCCCCTCCATTTCATGATCTCATTTCAATCCAAAAATTATTGAAATTGTGTCCTTCCACACATACACCAAACCATCTGGTACTGTACAGTTACAGTACTGAAGAAACATACTACCTCCATCTTCAGAGAGCCTCCTGAAGACATAAGCAGTACATTCCTCTGAAACACTGCTACCCAGACCAGATGCAATCCGAACCTGAGACCACATTATGTTTCTTCACTACCATGAAAACATGAAGTAAATAACCTAAGGAGTAAAAATGACAAAAGGTCTCAATGGTTCAAGCTTGGAAAACTGAATTACAAGTACCACATTATACTCTTTATCAACACAGAGGTGCTTTGCACCACTTCTGTGTTCAGTTTCTTTCAATTCCTCAAATGAGACAAGAAAGTAAAAATATATAACATAATTATATGATCTGAGCCATTCTGAAATGCAAAATTTTGGGGTTCTACATATGTCAATCGATTTGCTGTCAACACAACTACCCAAGTTACATGCAACTCTCAACACACAAATCAAAGAAATATAACCACATTTACCCCCAAACATGACAAATTCTAATAGCTACTATTTCTTACAGCATACAGGATGTTCTTTAATTTATTGGTGAACACAAGAAGTATTGAATTTTCAGTTGCACTTATATTATGTTAAACAACAAACACACACCACAAAATGCTGACACAGTTTCATGTTCTACATACGTAATAACTATTAATGTATCAAGTATAACCTAATTTCTAAGAGTGGTATTTACTTCAGGGCACAGAGTAGTTATCTATTTACAGCCCAGCACTTCACTATAGTTAAAGTCAATGTACAACACAAAAAAATTAACATACAATAGAAACAACAATTTCCAGAAAGATACTTACAAACAGAAAAATACGTGATACTGCAACAGTGGTATAGGTAAAAAAAAAATCATGAGCACATTAAGTGGAGCTGTGATATTGTGAAGAAATAAAGTCTGTTTCAACAGGTGCTTTTTCACTAAATGGACACAGCAGTTTGTACAGTACATCTGCAACGAATGCAGTGCTTATGGTTCCCATTTCAGGCCAAAAATCAACCAATATGCAATCAAAAGAATTCCATAACCCTGTTGGCCTACAAGTCAGCCCCAGCTTTCTTGTCTGGTGACAGCATGCCATGCTGCTCCAAGTTGTCACTTCATTCCTTGGTTGAAGCTTTCATCATCATTAGCCATGATATAAGTCACTGTATTTGCAGCATGTTTTGATATGCTGATGTATGTATGTCACGTTCATCTCTTTTTCATGGCACCCACTTTCTGATACTGCAGGCACCAATGCATGAACATAACACTCACTGCACTTGAGCTGTGTCTCCTTTGCAAGGAATTCAGGCACTGTTCACTGGCAAACAAATGTCACTGACAGCTACATTTTTTCATTGTACGCTGCACATTCTCCACACTTCTAGTCATACAAAACAGACTGTCTGCTCACAGCTGAGCCCTGTGTATACAAAAAAGAGCATAGAATTACAGTGTCATTCATTGGCTTATGACCTCTGTTGTATTTACCATGTTAGCTGATTTGTGATTCAAAGTACAGGTAGTGAGTCATGTTTACAATGGTGTATTTAGTCAATTACACACAGACTTTTGTCAATTCCATGAAAGTCATTATATAAATCAATGGAGATTAACGAGCCATTAAGCACAGAATTAAAAAAACAAGTATTAAATAACATTATACTTTTATTTAATTCTGAATAAATACGCATATATTGCTGCATTACATGATACCATGTTTTCTACGAACAGAGAGCTGCATTCTCTCGTAGCGTTAACTTACATCGCCACACTTGCCGTACACAATTCCTTGGAAACCTGAAGAATGTCAAGTTTTCATTGCTGCTGCTTCTTACGCAATCTTTCAAACTAATTATGCAGTTAATGTGAATATAAATTATAAAACTAATCGAATTAATAATGCATACTACACTAAATTTTTAGGTTTGACGTTAGACAGCACACTATCCTGCAAACCACATATAGACCAACTTATTTCGAAACTAAATTCAGTATGTTACATAATCAGGTCTCTGAAGTCCATATTTCCTTGGAGAATCTAAGAACGATTTACTTCTCTAGTGTGCACTCCATCACATCTTATGGTACAATTTTTTGGGGTAACTCCACCTACAGTAATACCATCTTTAAATTACAGAAGAGAGTAATAGGAATTATGATGAATGCTGGAAACAGAAAATCCTGCCATGAGCTGTTCAAAAAATTAAACATTCTACCCCTACACTCTCAGTACATATTTTCCTTATTACTCTTCGTAGTTAAGAATATAAATATGTTCAAATCCAATTCGGTGGTACATTCTATTAATACAAGACACTGCTCAGACCTTCAGTGCATTTGTCTAAGGTACAAAAGGGAGTGTATCACTCTGGAATCAGTCTTCAATTGCTTGCCTCCAGTGACATGAGGAAATTTAAATCAGCCTCGAAGAAGTTTCTTTTGGAAGGTTCATTTTATACTATTCAAGAATACTTTGACTGGAACTTATTGAGCTATCCTAGTACAGGGAATTTACCAGTAATTAATGATTGCTGATATTGTAATTTTAATAATTAAATTATTCATTTATTGTATTTCTGTTACTGTTTGTTAAATCTGTATGTGTATAAATTTATTTTACAACACTTATATTCTTCCTTTAAGTAAATTTTATTGATAGCTCTTCCATCTATGTGTTAACTAAATGTTTTTTATATTATTTCCACATCCACAAAAACTCCAAACTCCAAAACAAACTCCGTGGCCGCGGCCGGTCTGCGAAGTTAGTGCCAACTTTTGCGGATAGAGGGGTGTCATGTGGTCAGCGCAACGGGTCCCCACAGCCGTTAATCTCTGTTTTCTAGAATTGGAGCCGCTACTTTTTTCATTCAAGCAGCTCCTCAATTAACCTCACGAGGCTGAGTGGACCCCGTTCCAGACCCACTACTACTCAGAAAATCTGGTAGCGCCGGGGATCGAACCCGGGATCTCTGTATCTGTAGCCAGAAACTCTGACCACTAGACCACAGA
>Ga0136643_10001040_pt1 | contig 32816 bp, 17 predicted proteins | sample TergutLab28metaG_FD_96883 | JGI IMG/M metagenome (GOLD analysis project Ga0136643, IMG submission 96883) | Labiotermes labralis P1 segment gut microbial communities from Petit-Saut dam, French Guiana - Lab288 P1 (version 3) (version 3) | ecosystem: Host-associated > Arthropoda: Insects >...
CGCTCGCACTATGGCCCTGGGGTCGACTCAGCCTCTAACAGAAATGAGTACCAGGAGCATTTCCTGGGGATAAAGGCAGCCGGTGCGTAAGGCTGACAACCTACCACCATCCTGTGCCTCTGTCACGAAATCTGGGAGCCTTAACTTCCTGGAACCCTCTGGGCCTGTCCAGGCCTGTAATGGAACTGCTTTACCTTTTATTGGAATAATGTAGTCTCTACGTTGGAGCGGTAATCAGCAATAAGATTTAACGTTTAAAAAAGATGTTTTATCTTATTGAGGCTGGCTCGGTGATTGTGCATGTTCTTTCGGGTATATATTCCCGTGAACCGCAATAGAAAGATATCTTTCCAATACCGAGCCAGCCTCAATAAGATACATCTTTTATGAACGTTAAATCGTATAGCTGATTACCGCTCCAACGTAGAGACTACAGTCTTCCAATATGTAAGTTAATTTTTATACTTACACCCGTCCCTACACGACCGAAGCAATTTATTATACTACAATATAGAATTCTTTTACCCCATATAAGACGTTGATATGCATCAGAGTATGCTGACTGCTTGCTAGCAAGCAGTAAGCATAACCTGTATGACATATACCTATTGCTGTGTATACAGTACTAGACTCCTGATGATGGACAGAAAAGCTGTCCGAAACATGTAGCGTTCTATTCCAAAAATAAATTAGGGCATCTCGTTGTTTTTATTATAAGAATATATCACGATGCACGGTCCTCTGAATGTCAAATTCAGTATTTGTATAAATTGCGTAAAGGACAGTTGGTGTCTTTAAGTTCCGCAATCACTAAACTGACCATTTAAGCAGGCCATCTTACTATTTTTGAAAGGATGACTCTGCAGTTTTAGTGCAATGAAACATTTATGGCAATAAAAAAAAAACTAGAGGCATTCGCAGACATACGTGTACTTTAAGCCTCGTCAAGAATCAAGCATGCACTCCAGAAGTGCCACAATCCCTAGAAAAGTTACACAGACGAATTTTAGATGCGACTGCTTCATCTGATAAAGCAGAGGTACAGCGTATATCGGACGATCCATATTTACTGAACATTTTTTTCGCAAGACTCACACCGCGATCATTGACCGCGTGACATTTGAAGTGTTTAACACATAGAGATGTGTTTCATTGTTCTTACTGTTCCTCTGCATTATATATGGTAACTCGTAATAAGCTTATTTTCCTGGGGCAGAGTTTGTTTGGTATTGACTGATGAATTAATCGCGTCAGCACAGCGTAGTCGGCATGGCTAAGAAACTACGGGCTGGGCAACCGAGGAGTCGTGGATCATTCCCAGCAGGGGTATAGGATATTTCTCTTCTCCAAAGCATCCCGATCGGCTCTGGGTTTGACCGAACGTCCTACCCAACGGATAGCGGATGCTCTTTTGTGGGGGTGAAAAGAGTAGTTCCGTCCTGATCCTGCTCGCAAGCTGTCAGCAAACCTGTATGACATACACCATTGCTGTGTGTACAGGGAAAAACTCCCGATGATGGACAGAGGAACTGTTCGAAACATGTAGAGTTTTATTCCAAAAATAAATTCGAGAAATTAGTGCATCTAGTTGATTTTATTATAACCTGTATGACATACGCCATTGATGTGTGTACAGTGAAAAACTCCCGATGATGGACAGAGGAACTGTTCGAAACATGTAGAGTTTTATTCTAAAAATAAATTCGAGAAATTAGTGCATATAGTTGATTTTATTATAAGAATAACTTTACAAATTAGAAATTTCAGTGCCTATTGTACAGCCTATTACACACATTCAAATAGAAAGCTATCAAATTACACTTTGTTATTTTCAGCAGTACCTATTTATTCAGAGACTCCATTACATCAATAACTGCATCCGACTTCACTACTTTCCCTCACGTATTTTCACAAAAATAACAGTTTCATGTGACCAGCAGTAACAGTTTTAAAATGATTCATCATTCACCGTGTGGTTCTTGCCTTGCCGAAACAAAAAAACCTTCAAAGTGCCCCTTGTAAGACTAACTAGTACTTCTCTATTTTAAGTCTTTGAATAAAGACTTGTTATTTATGTAAGAAGCTCTACTCTGATGGCATTTGATTTGAGGACTACATGAAGTACACGGTGATCCATGATTTATTTTAAGATTGTTTTTAACACAAACAATACTGTCCCACGGAAATGCGGGAATGGCCCAAATTTGCTCACTCACCTAATTTTCTCAAAGACTTTTCTTTAAAATCATATTCGTAACTAGCGCTCTTTCCTAACGTCAATCATTACTTTTAAAATTAATGAGGCTTTTGGTCAGATCATTGGCACTCAACAAACAGTAGTCTCAGAAGAATGAGGAACGCCATCTTCTCTCAGTGCGATCTACAGTGTCCAAGTTAAGGCGATGCCCGCTCATAGAACCTACATTAACAGTCTGTAGGCCCCCAACATAACGTAACTTAACGCAAATTAGAGCAGGTGCTAGAACAGACCACCTGTAACCCTCGAACATACTTGACCGGATTGAACGTATTTTTTAAAATCTGTCTGAAGTTCTTGTCTAGAAATTATTCATACTGCGCTCCAGGTAATTTCTGTAGGGTTGCCTTCTTTACCTGCGTGTGTATTAGTTACTCCATTCATGTCGTTTTATTTGGTTTGTTAATACATTTAATAATTTTGTAGGCAGATCACTTAGTTTCGTCAGTCAGCTATTCGAGAAGGTCTTTCAAAATGAAGCCCTCATCTATCCGAAGAATTACTAGCAGTAGGCAGCATGACAAGCAATGTTTGTTGTAAGGTTGTATCACCACATATTATTTTGGTAGAGTACAGCAATTTAAAGGATATCTTTTGTTTCAGGAGCCAGCACACCATGAAGCCATCTTCATGGTACGCCTCCACGCTGGTGGTGGTGTTTCTCTACCTGTACGTGTTGGCAGTACAGTACATCCGTGCCGAGGAACTAAAAGCTGACAGGGGTCACATTACTTTTGAAGATGGAACTGGCGTACCTTCGCTATATTCTGAGTATCCTTCTAGTTTTGCGATATCATCTGGCGTTGGAAGCATTTCTGACGCAACCCCGAGTTTATACGCCAGTGAAAATCAAAGTGGCTCACTTCACACTGTGGCCGTAGGCAGTGTTCCAGATGTGTCCCCGAGCCTGTTCCCTAATAGTGTCGGTGTCACCAGAAATGTTGGCATCGGAAGTCCTTCAACGGCAGGCGAAACACAGGGCGTTAGTTCGTACGTCGGTGATGCGAGTCCTTACCCCAGTGTATCTACCGGACTGTACAATCCCGAAGGTTCAGGATCCCTCCGTGCTGCTGGAAGTGTTGGCGTAGACCGTGCTGTGGGCAACAACTACCGCCCTGGTTATTCTTACGATCCAAGCTATAACAATCACAATCAGTTTTACAGCGGAGGAGATTCGCTAGCTGCTGCAGCAAACATCAACTCTCACCATCAGGATGGATCCTATACATTGGACTTCAAGTATCACAATTACGACAAGCTGACCAAGTTCTTGAGGTCAACTTCGTCCAAGTTCCCTAATCTTACAGCACTGTATTCAATTGGCAAATCTGTCCAAGGTAAGAACACTGTTTTGGTCAGTCCCGGGCGCTGTGCTGGGATCAGTACCACAGACCGAACAACATTAACAACAAATCATATGCGAACAAACTCCTCGGCACGGAGTCATTTCGATCATTTGGCTTTTAACCAGCTAGTCTTTAAAGTCATACTGCATGAATGTCAACATTCAAGTTTCACATAACGCCTCCTACAGAATCCTGTTCTTAACAAGACCATAGGCCTAACGACTTCACATAGACACCACTTCTTTACGATCAATGTTTAGTATTTTTCATACTTCTAAGCGTAGGTGTCGGGTATTTCGAACAAAATATTTTATCCATTTCCCATTTTTCCATCACTGCCACGTGTCCCGTCCAGTTCAACCTTTGCTAATTATGGAGGCAAACAACAGGGTAATCAACCTCCGAGAGATGTCCTACAAAGTGCACTCTGAAGTAAACCACAAGGTATGCTGTCATAGAATAGTCGCCCTCCAATGAACTGCTATAATGTGTAAGAAGTTATTTTGGTAAAGGGATCAATAGAACAATTTCGAAGTCAACGCAATCTGGCCAGCCTGGCAAAACAATTCCATACCTAAGAAATGTGGCAAATAATTACGTTACTTGCAATGAATGCACAAATCATCATCGTCGTCATAGTAGTAGTAGTAGTAGTAGTAGTAGTAGTACTAATAATAATAATCATCATCATTCTCACTTCATCTTTCAAACCATTTTCCAGAGTGATGATTCCACACGAAAAATATTTTTTCATAGGAGGGGGTGTGTTCTTTCTTGCACTGACAGTGTCTCCAGCTGTTGCTGAATACAAAAGCCATTAAGGCCATGTTTCTATTGTGTTCTCTCTAATGAAATTAAAGTTACAACAGAAGCAGCGACTGAGTGTGTAATGAGCCTGACCTGCACTGGGGATGTAGTACGAGACTCAAAATATATTTACCTTGACCAAGTAGTTCAATAATTTTTTCTAATATGTCTACACAGACACCTGCAGGAGGCTAAAACAGCTTCTTCACATTTTCCTCTAGACCTATAACTGGTAATTATGTTACTACATTTTATTTTATAATCAAGAACTGAGCAGGTTTTTGTAGCCAGAATGTGTAAAATTGGGCTCAGGAGACTGCTGACTTCATTTGGGGGTGTCACCAAATCTGAAAAACATAACCCAACAGCAATGATTGGGATGTGTTATTGAAGAAGATAACATTTGGTAATTCTGGCTCACCATCTCACCATACCTGACACTGTGATATGACATATTTTAATTTTTCAAATACTGTTTCAGGTCGAGACTTGTGGGTGATGGTTGTATCAGCTTCCCCATATGAACATATGATTGGAAAGCCAGATGTGAAATATGTTGCCAACATGCACGGAAATGAAGCTGTAGGCAGGGAACTGATGCTTCATCTTATTCATGTAAGCTTTTATTAATTTTGAGCAGGGCACATAAACCTCCATGACAAGTGGGTCCTGTCACCCCAGCATGGCATGTCCAGGTTGTGGACAGAGCAATGGCCTCCAGATATGGTGGGTAGCTGCAAATATGTCGAATATATTGAATAAGAAGAAAAGTAGTGGTCCTCCAGCTTGGGGGTTGGGCGAGGTGCTAACAACTCCTCATCATAAAATCTTAAGATGTTATGGAACATTTTACAAGGCCTTGGAATGGAGTGAACTTTGGAATGGTGCAAGCAATGGAAAAGGGATATGTGTTGAATAATTTAGTATACATTAAATTGACAGCATCCTCAGACTGTCAATCTTTAAAATGGTACATGTGAGAAAGACCTAATCCATGTAATTTTCAAAACATCATAATAATAATAATTCTGTCAAGTCACAACAGTCTTTGAACATTCTTTGTTCAGAGAGGGCTTTAATGTGATCACATTAGTAACTAATGAGGTAACACTGTAGAGGGTCTTGCTGCCTCTATTGTAGGCTGATGATGGAGGTAGCAAGCTGCCTTGAAATGTCAGAACACATCTGTCAGACTGCATGGTGCCACATCCCAAAAGTCACTAACCTTCATTATTCTTTGACTTCCATATTGTGGTACTCCATTGTTGACTGGAAATAAAATGCAGTCTAGGTCCCCAGTACTGATACTGTAGAAACCCATGCAGTAGTTTACAAAATTAAACAAGCATATGCAGGACAGACTAAATTATATTTTTTTTAAATGTTCATTAAACACACGTTGTGCAAAAACATGTTAAAAAGAATGGATTCAGAGTGAATTATTTTCTAAGCTTACAATTCCTGCTTGTAGAAAATGCACTCAGAATTAGGGTAAAGGTTTAGAACTTTATACTGTGTGGCCACAGCATCACATGAGGTGTTCAGTGGAGGGGTTCACAAGTTTACCTCAACATACGAAATAAATGATAGCGGTATTTCATTTCAGTACCTGGTGACAAGCTACAGCAGTGACAGCTACATCAAATGGTTACTAGACAATACCAGAATCCACATCCTGCCTTCGATGAATCCAGATGGTTTTGAAGTTGCCAGAGAAGGACAGTGTGATGGTGGACAGGGCAGGTATGGAAACTCAGTTCAGTTCAGTTCAGAATGAAGAACTTCCTTAATCATGTTTAAGATATTGATTACTTATTTCATGTACTGTGTTGCACAGCAGACTTAATCTGTAGTATTAAAGTTATGTTTAAGTACAGAATATGCAGAATCAGAGGCAGAGTTCTGTGGTTTAGGTAGTAAAGAACAGACCAGTGCTGCTCCTTACAGCACACACCTGACTCAAAGCCATGTTCTTACAGTTGTATTTTAATTACAGGTACAATGCTCGTGGCTTTGACTTGAACAGGAATTTTCCAGATTATTTCAAACAAAATAACAAACGTGGTCAGCCAGAGACTGATGCAGTTAAGGAATGGATATCTAAGATTCAGTTTGTCCTTTCTGGTGGACTGCATGGAGGTGCTCTTGTTGCCAGTTATCCTTTTGACAACACACCTAACTCCAGTAAGTACCATATTATGAGTTCCAGAAGCTTTATTTCTGTCATCTTCAATGTTCTGATCCAGATTTGTTACTAAACTTATGAAACTGACTTCAAACATTCACTTTATGATGGGCGAAGCCTGCTTTTATCTCACTGCTTATATAAACTCGCAGAACACATGCCACTGGTATGCAGAAAGGCCTGTTTGTAGAGCTTTCACCATGATGGGAAGCTCTACACACATGGATTGGACCCACAGGGAATACAATTCCAGATATAATAGTTGGTATAAACAGCTAATAAACCACGTCACAACATATTATAAAGTAATTGTAATTAAACAAACATGTTACAAATTGTCAGCAACCTAACATATCTTATGATGTTTCAATGCTTTCAAACTATTAAATCTTTGTAACAACCACTTGTATAACTGCTTCCGTTTTATCAATTCATAACTTTAGCATACACAATAAGAAACTCCCTGAGAATGATGTGTAAACATAAAAACATGTAGGAGTACTATAAGAAACAGATAATTGTTTACAAATATATGGTGCATTCATTGGACAAATATAATAAAATCTACACGTTTCATGGTACATAGTACATCAAGATAAATATCATAGTATATACAACTTTGTGTAGTTAAAACTAGCTTATAATGATGAATTTTTAAACATTTATACTATCAAATATTTGAGTAGATGCTTATTCCATAGGACTTCGAAAATAAGGGACTCTTTAAATTTTCTTGTCAAGCTGAGAATGAGATTTCCTTTTAAAAACACTCAAGTCATTATTTATATGAAGCATTCTATATTTCATAACAGACTTACAGGAATATTGTGGATTCATTCATGCTGCTAAATAGGAATGTGTAAATCTTCTCCACTGTGTGCAGGTAAGATAAACACACTGGAAGTTCTGCTTGTTTGTTTGTGTGTATTATGTGATCTATTTAGTAATGATTTCAGCATGAACATTATGTACTGTTTATGGTACATGAATGAATATGCAAGTGGAACACTGGCATAATGATTACCGACAATGAAAAATCTAATATTAAGAGAAATATATCCACAACCAATTCCACATGGACTGCCCTGGAATTAAAATTTGATCTACCCAGTGAGAAAACAGCAACTAACCACCTGAGCTTTGGCATGGCCCTGTATGCTTTCTTGTTAAGAAATTTTATTTTTTTGATAATGTCTTCACTTTTGTTTTTATTTTAAAATGTCTACAGTATCCTTAAAGTTAATTAGTGTGTCTTGTAATTATGCTAATCTGGAATTTAATGTGCTGTGTCTAACTTAGATTGTTCATTCATAAAGCCAATGAGAAGTTAATGTCAAAAGTTACAATCTCTATGGTGCAGAATGAAGACCCCACCATCTTGCCAACATACGTGCTGTGACAGAAGTATGGCAAATCATGCCATTATTTAGGTTTAAAGCCAAATGCTGACAAGGTAGTTGCACTAAAACACCACATTTAATTGATTGAAATTTAATAAAAGGAACAGTCTGTGCTGACTTTCGGACTACTGAAATATCTAAATTATAATACAGCCCCACAAGTCATATAATTCAGGCATTCCTGAAAATTCCTGAACTTGATTGAAGCACAGCACTAAACGAGATAGCCAGTTCAGTATTCTGAAATAAATGTTAAAAATCTGTGTGTGTTTTTTTTTAATAGTGATATTAAATGCCTGAACACCTACTCGTCAAGTTAAGGGAATTTTGGGCCCAAATTAGTCTCAATTTTTGGCATCAGATGCTCACAGTAAAACAGGAGTTCAAAGACCAACACCAGATTCTTATGTTATATAAAATTATTCTGTCTGTTGGTAATGGACTCTCATTGTACCATAATTTACAGTTACTTTGCTAAATTTAATATTTGTGAAAGTAATCCTGAGAACTGCACAATACCACCATACTGCATTATATAGTGTCCCTTTCATCATATCTCTGAGCATAAGAACCTTCATTACAGAAACCCTGCATCTGCTGGAACATATCACAACAGCTGCCATGCTCAGGGACACAATATAAGGGACATTATGTACTATGATGCATACATGTTACCTCATGTGTAAAGTGACTGTATTCCACTACCAGGTCACATTCAATAGGCAGTTGTGCTCATAACCTCCTTCTGAAATATTTGCATACAAATGGGATAGAAATTTCTGTTACAAAAGAATGATGTGACTTCCAACTGAAGCAACTTTCTGTCAATAATATAAATATACATACCAATAAAACAGAGCTTCCATTAATTTTTAACAAAATCTCCCCTCCCTTCAAATCATACCCTAGCTACAGTACTGGTTCACCCCATATACATCTGTTGCATTTGAACACAAATAAATGACACATAAAACAGCATGACACAAGAATATTTCATACATGGAATTGTAGCGCATTGTCTGCAGAGATAAGTATAGGAAGTGAATAATTATTTATTTTTCTTTGTGTTTGTGGGCCCAGTATTTCATAGTTACTCATCGATGCCTTCATTGACTCCGGATGATGATATATTCAAACACCTGGCCCTCACTTACTCCAATAACCATCCAGTGATGAGTCATGGCAAAGCATGCAAAGCTGGCACACCATCCTTCAGTCAAGGTATTACAAATGGAGCAGCCTGGTATCCCCTTACAGGTAAATATTCTGCACAGACAGAGCATATGAATCAGTGTTGACCATGAAAGGGCAAGCACAACAGACTTACAATTCAACAGACCCATTGCAGCACTGTCATGATTCAAGTTCTAGCAACCACGCGACTTTTAGTTTATTTAATGAGGTTGTTTCAACTGCGTAAGTTGAAGAGAACTGGGAATGATGATTTGTGAAAAATCTAGGAACAATATCTAATGCATAGCATAGCTATAAATGAAAGTGATGAAATAAAATATATGTTTCAACTGCATAAATGAAGTAAAATTTGTTATGTCTATCACACACAAACACAAGGGGTATGTGCGCTTCAGATTAAGAATCACCAGCTTGAGAGGCCTGAAGGAAAAGAAATCTGAGGTTAAACAGCCTTGAAGCCAATAAACAAATTGGTATACCCCATATATTAAGTAGAGTGCTCAGCAGTTAACCAGAATAAATTGTAGGTTGCTTTTTGTACTTTAGAGAGAAACATAACGATGAAAGAATCACATTTTTCATACTGCCAACCAAATGAAACATTTTCCATCTTTCAATGTTAAAGACTAACCAAGAGAAAAATTATCATTTGGAGAACTGTCCATCCAAAATCCTAAGTTATCAACTTAGGGTTTCCCATAAATCATCGACCCATGAAGCAGAAAAGTCACATGCTGCCCCTGTCTAGTCAGGATGTTGAAATTTGGACTCCTACCTGAACCAACTAAAAAACCTATGGCTTAATACATTACACATATAATTTCCTCAGATATCAGCAGATGCTGGAACTGTTCTTTTGTTTCTGTTGTTAAGAGAATGTTCATGCCTAGCACTGATTTCAGCTTGTGAATGCCCACTGAATAGAAGTTGATGGCAAACTTGAACTTTCTCCTTTAACATCCTTCAGCCGACTTCAAAGTTTACTCTACGTCCAACACGATAACTTCAATGTGTGAATGTGAACCGTTTATAGTGTTGCCAAATGACAAATAAACCTTACCCACTGTAATGTAGGTAGGGTTTATTTATCATGAGTTAGTGCTGTACATTTTCTAGTTGTGCTAGTAATTCAAATTCTCATGGCCTGGCTTTGTGGAAAGAGCATGCAGTTCTGCCAGAGCAACCCTGTAATTGTCAGAAGCCTTTAGATGACAGTTGTACTGCATTAACCTTAAGCTGACATTTGAATGTGAACTTACTCCATTGAGCAGAGTCTGTGATAGTTAAAAGGTGCTGAGCTACTGAAAGAGAAATTCTAAAATTTAGTGGAACCCCAAGTTTCATTACCATGTTTATAATAGCCTGCCAGTCCACACTTCCCCATCCAATTTCTGTAAGACTCATTTCAATATTATCATTCCATTTATGCTTATGTCATCTAAGTTATATTTTGCCTTCAGATTTTCCAACCACGATCTTATTTACACTGATCACCCCCTTACATACAAACTACATGTCTGCCCATCTCATCTTCCTTCATTTGACCACCCTGACATTATTTGGTAAGGAGTAAAAAATAATGAAGCTCCTATCAAAAATTTTCTGTAGTCTGCATGATTTCTTCCTTTAGTGTGATAATTTCCCAGCAGTACAAAAAAAAATGTGAGGATTGTTTTAAAGGAACACAAAATACTTTGAACTGAATGGGAGCATACATGCTCCATCCATACCCTGTTCTTAATTTCTCCTCCAATGGAAATTTGATCAGTTACTCTGTTGCTGCAAAAAAATTTTAACTTTGTTACATTTTCAAAGGACTAACAAACTATTCTTATGAATTATAATTTTGTCCTGCATTCTGTTTACAAGACATAAACATACACTTCGTTTTGTCTACATTTACTTCTAGATGAACTTCCTTGCTAGTCTTAATTCATATCCTAACTGTGGTCTACTATGTACCTACTGCTACCACCACGAGACCCTCAAAAGTCATTTAAGATATTTTACTGCTCATTTGTTCTGTGCACAGAATGCATGAACTTAATGCTGTCATTATTATGTTTTTATCAACAAAACTACCTAACAAATTTCAATGAAATTTGATATCAGAGACTATGCTAACAGTCAGCAGAATTCTTTGTATACTGTGTATGAAGTTGAAACCAAACTGATTATCTAATATTAGTTCATTGTACAAAAAACTGGCATATGGCATACCACATAGGCTTCATTAAGAAATAAAACCACCAGATATATTGTTGACATGGTACATACCGAAGTAAAAGAAAACCAGTTCAACATGGTGTCAGTACATTTAGAGCAATGAGGTAATATGAAGTTTAAAAAAAAATACATTTTGAAAATAAGCACCTCACATTTTTATGCCCCTTTCCCCTCTTACTATTAATCATGGCTATTTTCACTCCATTAGGTGGAATGCAAGACTTCAACTATGTATGGTATGGCTGCATGGAAATAACACTTGAACTTTCATGCTGCAAATATCCTCCTGCATCAGAGCTTCCCAAGTTCTGGGAACAAAACCGTATGGTAAGTTATCACAACATCTTGACAACCAAAATCATCTTATATCATTTGAAGTTTGGAGGTGAAAAGAAAGGAGTAGGGAGGAGAAGAAATCCCAATCTAGAAACTAATACACATTAATCTCACAAACAGCACATCAGGAACAGCTGTTAACACAGATGTTAAATTAAGTGCTGCCACCCAACCTGAGACATTAAAACAGCTACCAACAAAATATCTGCTCCACTATATGGTAGCTATTTTTGGTTTTCAATGTAAATCTTTTTTTACAGACATTCTGTGAATATTTCACTGATTATTTTCAGTTTTTCTTTATCAGAATTTTTGGTCTGCACCAGGACATCCAAATGACCACAAACAACCCATGGATTGCTGTCAAAATTTTTCACCAGTGATTTTTTTATATTTCAGTCACTTGTTAAATTCCTGGCAGAAGCACACAGAGGAATCCATGGATTTGTAATGGATGAGAATAACAATCCAGTAGAAAAAGCATCACTCAAAGTCAAGTCACGCGATGTTGGTTTCCAAACAACCAAGTACGGGGAATTCTGGAGAATTTTACTGCCTGGAATCTACAAATTAGAGGTGAATAGCTTAAATATCTGTAATTCTCGAAACATCATAAAGGGGTTATAAGACAGTAACGAACCAACCACAGTAGAACACCATCCCATAGCAAAGTCAATGATAAAAGTAGAAATGAGTATGAGTCTTATTCTTAAACAAATTAAACAAGTCTGTGATCTGCACATTAATTCATCGCATTCGTTATCAAGCATAAACTGTAAAGCAGCTTGGACAATTGGTTACATTCACTGTATTTTAGCGATGCACTGCAACTACTGCAAAGAATATCATATCAGGATTGATTTAGATTTGTGTCCATATGGACAGGAAAATATGGCTTGTGTGGACACATATGCCCATATGGCCATGTTGTCAGGATGGAATGTTAGGCAGGCATTCAGTCATCTCTTTGTATTCACAAACAGCAGGTGGTCTCAATAGATGTGAGAAACGTATTCACTTCAAAAGATGAAGTTCATTTGCAGGAGTACGCATTATTGTAAAAATGTAAAAAATTCTGTAAAAAATATCCTGCATCAATACTGCTGTATAAAAATATCAGGTAGCAGTTAAGTGGTGGACAAGAAAAAAACATGAACCCTGTTTGGCCTGTGTGCTTTCTTTCGAAGAAATCAGGTAAATTCTTCAATGCCAGTTTCTGTTCATAGAGATAAAAGATGTGTATAAGAACAGCTATGATTAGCATATTCATTTTCTAGGTTTATGCTGATGGCTACCTCCCACGTGAACTGGACTTCATGGTAGTAGAACAGCACCCCACTCTCCTCAATGTTACACTTCATCCTGCTAAGGTAGGTCGAGGTGCCAAGGTGAAGAATCAGACTTGGTACCGGCGACGCCCGAGGCCCCGACAGACTTTCCCAACGAAGCCTCTATGGAGAGAAAACAATCTTCCCTCTAGTGGTGGTGGTGGTGGTGGTGGTAGCATTAACAGTAGTAGTAGTAGTAGTAGCAACAACAGTCATGACAATGCAGCAGGTAATGGGGTAAGATTAGTTGGCAGTGGTGGTGACAGAGGAGAGATAGGACACAGTGATGGTGATGGTGGAGGGGAACCAGTATTAACTGAAGACGATGTGAAAAGGCAAGACACATCCAGGGTACAGCAGCAACCTGTGCAACCATATACATACTACATTCCTGGGAATTATGAAGTAACAGACATTCCTCACCATACGTCACGTAATAATGCTTTGCATATAAGGGCTGCCCATGATACATCGGTATACTGGCATAAAGATGTGAAAAGTGGTGTCATGGAGGTGAAGCCACTTATTCACATTCTCTATTTTGCTACTCCTCTATTTTCACTTCAGGTTTTTTCATGAAGAAGTCACACATATATTCATTGGACTGGCTTTGCAGCAGAATGTTTTTGTAGTACTCAGGGTTACAATTGAACACCAAATGTTGTTGTACAAGTATAATGCTGTAAATCGTCATATTCATACTCACAAATAGCACTTATGTAAGGAAAAAGTTTCCCTCACTTTATGCAGGTTTGTTAAACGTGGTTATGTATGGGGTAAACCTAGTCACATAAAAATTAACTACATGCAATGCAAATTCAGTCTTTTTCAACCATCAACTAAACTTAAATGATTACTCACAACTGTCAAACCCAAATTACATAAAATTTTGGTACTGGCATTTCTCCACAGCATACATAGGTTTATAGTTATGATTCAGATGATATTACTAATGCAGTTCAAATAACTGAACCTTATGTGATAGACAAAGGTCACACCATGCAAATAAACTAGACTGTCAGTCAGCTGATGTGAGATAGATGTATCCTACGACCATCACCATTTATGCTGTATGGTCATCACAGTTGCATGCAAACAGTCAGACTCCAGACTCCCACATCCACTGTTCCTGTGTATATAGTCATCTCTTCCTCCTATATTAAATTACAGATTTAAAGATCACTTAACTGCATCTACTATTCATGATTCTCATCACAACAAATAACAACTGAAATTAAATACAAAATACATATTTCACTAGTGAAATTTCCTCTACACGAATACAATGTTAATATTGCCATGACCAAATCTTCTGAAACTGAATTTCTCCCTCATCACATCCACTCATTACAGATGACAATTTTGTCTTCCTAAATTTGGTAGGTGTAATGATTGTGTCACCAGGACTCAGAAATGACGGCCTTGTCTGTGAAAATGAGGTGCACATGTAGGAGGCTTTCAAAAAAGTTCATTTCTGTTTATGTACTTTTCTGTACTTTGAGTGAGTGGCAGAAGTTTCAAAAGATGTACAAACAGTATCTTCGGTCCTGAGTATAGCAAAATAACCCGAAATATCCTCTAAAAAATACAAATTTTACAATGTACGAAAAAAATAATAATTATCCCTACAGATCAATTTAAATGTTTTAAACAATAATTATATGAACACTACATTACAAATTTAACAATAGTAAGGCAGCTAGTGGTGCAGAGGTACAGCAGTAGACTTCTGTACTAAGTTTGGAGTTCATGACATGCTGAATACAGTGTAAATATTTCTGCATACCTTTCCTTATCTATGACAAAGCTGTGTGTGACATATCTGTGCCCCAGTCACTGTTAAGACCTCACATTAAGCTATTTCTCCACTTCTGGCAATCACCCTCCTCATCCAACCTTTGGGGATAGCAGAATCCACATTCTTGGTGCCCACATATCAGAACTGGACTCTTCATCACTACAAAGTTGAAGAGTGGCCAGCAAGTTTGATAAGAATATGAGCTGAGGCATTAGCCACATTAAATAACTATTCTGCTTTTGAAAAATTAAACTGCGTGAAACTGTTAATTATGTATGACTCAGGTGAAATGATTGGGCCTGCTCTCTTCTCCTTATTTTTGTGATGAATTCTTATTTCTGGTAAAAGCAAAAACCATAACACAAGACTTACAAATTATTAATATCCTATTACAGCAATATTAGTGAAAGAAAAATTGACACTGCAGCTGTGACAAAGGGGCAAAGGTATGGCACACAGCACAAGTGATGAGGATAGATAGATGTTGCAACTAAATGTGAGATACATTCCAAAAACTACATTCTATCATCCTGTAAGTACATTTGGCAATAGCACTGTGTTGTGCAGGAATGTCAGGACTGTGTAAATTGAGGACCAACTCTACTCTCAGTCTTAGTAAGGACCTTAAAACTGCCATGTCCAAGTGGTAGGAATGAATTTAACTGTAGGACTTTTCAGTCTAATGAGAGCTTTTCTAATACAGGGCTGATCCCCATACAGTAGGTAGCATCATTAGTCACAATGCAGCAATATCCATTTCCTCAAGTAGCGCACAAAGTGAGGGACACTTGTATGAGAGTGAAGTCCATGCAATTTTGCTATACTGCACTGAAATATGAAACAGAAGAAAATGTCCAGCTTCACAGTTTGCACAGACAGTGAAGTACACAAGGGAAATTCACATACCACAGTAGATTACCATCCCATAGCAAAGTTAATGGTAAAAAGAAGAATGTGTGTGTAAGTTTTGTTCTTAAGAAAATTCATGAAGTCTGTGATCTGAACATTAATTCACAATGTCTGTTCTCAAGTTGGTGAGGCAGTAATTATATTTTAGCACTGCAAACAGGTAGAAACTAAGACCATTCTACCACTAACCTAGAGCAGCTGCATCTCATAACTATGTTTCCACTGTTCTGTGATGAGGAAAGCAATAATGGCACAGCATCTCCCTGTTCTGTAGGAAGACCACTGACTATGTTCTGCAGTAAGAAATGTGTAAATGAGACCCAAATTACAGTTCTTTGGAATACACATGCAGCCTTATCATCAGAGAGTGTCACACATTTCCAGCATCCTTTCAGACACAGAACACACAGTTGTGTGCAACAGGACATTGTTTCTCCAGCATCACAAATACAGAATGCTAGACATAATCTATTGCCTCTTGTATATATATACTATACACAGTGTTTCAGATGTTGGCTTTTCTCCCACCTTTCAGTTATGGAATGACATTATATTGAAAAATTTTGAGTAGAAATGCACATGGAAGTGTATCATTAATTTAAAAAATGGAAGGCATATGAAATATTTTTCTGATATTCAATAAAAGAGTTTCTATAATGGCAATCGTCTCAAAGAGAGGAATAGCACAATTTTCTGACGTCTGTGCAAATCACATATACATGTGATAATGCACAATGTCCATTAAAACTGCAGTGCAATGAGTCAACTGGTCAGAAACCTTCAAACCCTGGTGCTTGAGTTTTACAATGCATGCACAGTCAGCATTAGCAGTTTCTGAGAGTTAATTTTTGTCATATGACTGAAGCACAATATCAAAGGGATCAAGACCAAGAAAAATAACCAAATCCTAATACCCATTGTCATCAAAATATTTTAAACAGCAATTTACATATTTTTATTACTTGAGTCTGATAGAGATAAACCAGCACACTACAGGTGCATAAAACTTTCACTATGCAGAATCTAACATTTTAGTAGATAATGAAAGACATACACAATGGAAACCAGCAAAGATTATATACTCATCATTTCTTGTTTAAATTTATAATACCAAAGTCTCATGGCAAGACAACCAATTCTCTCCCAAGCTTTACATTTAGGATGTGAACCAGTCTGTCCACACCTGTACCAAGTAAATACCAAAAATAATGTCACACCTTTAAATGAAACATGTTTAATCAGTGCAGAGCTTTTCTGGAATAGCACCATACTCAAACGTTAAAAACAACAAACTTCTCCTCTTTCTGGTCAAAGTGACAGGCAAGTAGTATCAATTGAATTAAGGAATATAGGAATGATACATTGCGTAACAAATTACGATTGGTTGGAATATAGGATGTCACAAATTCTGACTTGTTAGGAGAGTATAAGCATAACTGTGGTGCAGAGCAACCTCAAATTATTAACATAAGCCAGACCACAACTACGGTTGCTGCTGTTGCCATGTGGTAATGTCAGGCACCCCTCAGTACCACTTTTCCACCACTTTAACCCTGCAGTAGCAGGCAACAAGTTCTTCTGAAAGTCAGTTACTTCACCATTTCAATTATGCAATGCCATACGGACTAAAATTAATAAGGACCACCATGATAACCCTGCCTCATATGATTCATCATTGTCAGCACCGATTTTACATTTTGATAGGCTCTTTTTATCCTTTGTCATGAATTAAGCAATATGACAGCTGCAGCATAAACACTTTCTCTACTCTAATGCATTAATAAGAACTCAGCACCAATCATTTTAAATACAATACCAGTTGCTGTGACCAATATTACATAATTATGAAGACATTTGTATAGATGTAAATACTTTTTAAATTTCAGTTGAGTATGTATATAGTGTTAAATTTTATTCACAGCACATTACAATTCTAAATCTTGTGCCTCTTACATAGGAAGCTTAGCACAGGACTACTAAACTTGCAAACTGAATAAATGTCAAGTATTATTTTATTCTATTTCATCATTCTCCCAGTCAAGGTAGTCCCCAGAAGAATAAGACAATTATCAATTTGTTCACTTACTGGTTTATTATAGTCAACTAATCATCTGTAACTGCCAGCAAACATCAGGCAACTGGCACTGAAACGTACAACAATTAACCTAAATACTTTGTACTGGCATTTCCTGAACACCGGGTACAACTGCTACACTGCAACAGCAGGAAGTCAACAACACATTTCTTTTGGCTCAAACAATGAATGAATGTCAGCAATAAATGAAATCAGATTACAAAATGTAACAGCAAACCAGATCCAAATACAGCCAGCCTTTTCATGGCCCTGTGCAGTCATGCGGATTGTGAGAACCAAAACTGACACTGTTCATTTCATACTTCACAGAGTACTCAGTCTGGATTCACTATAAAAACCAATTGGTTAATGCTGCAACATAGTGTTAACCACTGAAATTTAAACAGAAAAAAAAAAAAGCATGGAAACTATAAAATTTAGTCTCATATGAAGGTAAATTATTCTAGTCATGGTTTTCCTTACTAAAAATGCTATTCTTAGACATTCAGGGTAAGGAATGGTCACCTGAACCAAACGTTTCCGTATGATTTACAAGAAAATAAAATGCACAAATAATGGTGTATTACTCATAATGATGGAGGCTTGTACACAGTATTTGATTCCTAATCTTGTTATGCTAAAACATATTCTATTTTGAGTGGTCAAATGCAAATGTTAGGGTATGTCCCCATACCTGGGAATGTTTGTTGAATAACACTTTTTATATATGTGTTTAGAAGGTAAGCCAAGCAAAGAATGCATAGTGTAAAAATTACACTGATTGAAAATGCAGAATTTTTTGAAGTATGAGCATGACAGTTTGTGTGGTAGAGCTGTTAATAAATGTTCTTTCCAGTCTTAAAAAAATGAAGCCTATAAGTGCAGTCCTACAAGTCTCTTTTCACATTTCAACTCCAGGCCTGCTGGCCAGATTGTGAACAAAATTGGTATGAATACTATGCCAATGGAGGTTACTCAGATTTCACAAATTTGTGGTACAGCACCTACTAAAATCCAGTAACTATGGTCACCACATAAAGTATAGTCAAAACATAATGAAACATAGCAATGACAACAACCTTATTTCTTGAACCGCATCATTAGTGTACTGCAGCAACCTGTAATTCCTCACATGCTGCCAGCCGTCGTGAACCATATGGTCATGAATGTGTCTAAGGGTACTATACATTTAAAACCCCTCCATCCCTGGCAATGGTTGGAATTTAAATCGCACCATCACTTAAGGGTTAATAATAATAATAATAATAATACAAACCAGTGTAACCACCCCAATGAAATTCACAGATTTGGGAAATGAAAAAGTCAACACAAATTAAAAAAGCCAGGTGTACAGAATGTAAGTGAAATATGTGCACACCATGGATGACTGCACCTTTCCAGTCCTACAGCACAACTCCACGAACTACTCTTCCATGGAGTGGCTAATCTGCCAAGCATAACCCATGTGCCAGAGTACATAAAAATTAATCCACACAAATGTTTTACAAAAATAACTATATTTCATTGGACCTAGAAAGTGGACTCAAGCATACAATAGTCATCCTAGACACACAACTGTTATAACCTCTATCTGTACTTGGCTTGCATGTGATACAACCTGAACACTTTTACTGTGTACACTCTATTTTATTTGGAGTTCCCACCATCTGGATCACAAGAATAAATAAGTGTTTTGCAAGCACACTCACTAAAAACAGTATAATAAAGAGCACCTATGCTAAAAAATTGTTGTCTGTAAATACCTTTTTCCAACCTGGGAAAAATGTGTATTTCTGCCTCCTCTCTCATAGTTATGCCTGCCACAGAGTTAAAAAAACTTCTGTATGTGTAAATAGGCCATGCAATAGATGGAAGCATCTCCTCTAACAGATTATCTTTACTTCCACAGTTATTTCTCTTTATGTAAAATTACTTTTCTTTATAAAATAACTGGGTAGATTCTAAGGTTACAGTCTGTTTCCATGGGGTGACCTTGTGACTGTCTTCTTCATATATTTCACAGAAAAGTTTCCTTACACTGACATCATTCGACAGGTTCTTCATAGAGCAAACGATATTTTATCAGCTGATTAAGAAATGAATTTATGTAAATTACGGATGTCACTGGCTGTATCCTGGGCAGTTCCAATGGGCACAAAACTAATTTTTTTAATATTACACTCAATAACAAAAATCATACATTCCCAAAAACAGCAATAACATTTTCCCCTCTGTTACTTACTTGTGATTTAAAAGCTAACCCTGATGTCATTCTTTCCATAGTGGCTGGAATTCAAATGGCTCAGGATTGTGTGATATAGCATGTTTTGGTACTGGCCATGCTGACTCTGAGTAACTTTTAGAATGTACAGCTACTTTTGCAAGTGAGATTTCCAAAACCTTAATTTTTTACTGGAACATTTCATAAAAATTATGATTCAGATATTCTGGACTCATAACAACCAGATGACCTGAATCCTCTACATCAGTGCTCTGGAAAACTCAAATCCAACATAAAAACTAATTTATTAAGTCCTAACAATTGCAAAACCTAGAACTAGGAAGTGTTTAGAGAACAGTAGCAGATTTTTATCCTTTTGTGTTTGGAAATGCAAGACTAGATATTCCTGCTTTTTAACTAACCATGAGTTTTTGTCATAAAACAAGGCAATCGTTAAAACAAAAAATGTATAATTTTCACAGACCACAAGCACCCCTGCTTGTGGTCTGTGAATACAACTCAGTACAATCCTGGTCTACTTGAATTTCACTCGTTTGATTTCATTGTATGCTATGTTATGTTTATGCAGGAACTATTAAATGTGTCTGTATAAATGTATGTGTATGGATGAATAATGTGGATATGTCATTTCAGCTAGATGACACAACAGCAATTCGCACAGAAAAAACCTTACCAGTTGATGGGTCAATTGTCTTCCCTAAACCTTAGAAACAAACAGTAGTATCTGTTAAGTTGCTGCAGTGTGTAAGTAAGAGCAACACAGATCAAGAAGCTTCTAGACTCTTCTCTTTCACAAGCAATTCTTACTGGACTAAAATCTTTGCTTTATTTGGGGTAGGGTAATTGTGATATCAACTCTCCTAACATGCACTGTCAAGGAATGTACATAAGCTACTCACACATATCTGTATACTGACCCTTCAGTGCAGAAGGGCATTCTGGCAAATAATTCACCCATAAAGGAGAGACAAGTTCATCTCATTTAAAACTTCTACTGTATGACAAATGTTAACACACTCTTTGCATGAAGAGTATAACATGAAGCATGATCATAGGAATTTTACATTCATCATCTGTCTACATGTTTCATTTCCATCAGCACACAAAAGCTTTGGAACCACATCAGGATTTGGGTGTCAACAATAAAATTTGTCACTACGAATTTATTTTTGACATGTATCAGCAAGATGATAGAAAATCCACAGGAGCTCAAACTTTATTTCATCAACATTAAATAAAATAGACATTATATAAAAATTTACACTTTTTCAAGCTTCTCTGATATAACATACATTTAATAAACTACAGTGAAAATAACTTCAGACTGCAGTACAACTCTGCAACAGGAGATTTCGTTCTGCAAGAAATGAACATCATGACCAACAAGTAATACAAAACTACAACTAAAACATTTGGAAAACATGTGCTCTCCAAACTGGGTATACCTTTGCAGCACTGTTCCATCAACTGGATACTTTGCAATATAGTTAGACAAAATCAAGGTTACATGAGCGAAATGGAAACTTCACTGAAATTTTCCTGATTTCCTGATGTTCTACATCAAACGTGGCTCCTACAATGGGGAAATATGATGGGTGAAAATGTTCCTGCACTGAAGGGTTCAAAGTCTATATCAGATTCTAACAAAGAATGCTAAACACAAGTCAAAATATGAACAGAGGCCAACCTCTTGACAGAAATATTGTAATGTGATATAGTATCATCAGCTTGTATATATATATATATGTGTGTATACGTATATTACAGTAGATGGTACCTATAGTTATGGAATGCATGATGATACAGTAAACTGGCTAAGAATGTACTAACACAAAAATGTTTGCATTCTCCCTTGACTGTGACTTCAAATCCTTTACTTGTTTTTACATATGCTTCAGTTAAGTGCATACAGCATATTTTATTGTCACTTCGGAAAACCAAAAACCTTACAAGCAAGCTCAATTATGGTTCATTTTACTAACATGATGTGTTATTCCAGCAAAAAAGAAATAATTATTTCACGAAACTTCACCAATCCCATCCTGAACATTTCTTGATCCACCAAATATTAAATCAGGTACTTATTTTTTAAAATGATCAACTTCAAACAAAAAGCTAGCTCTCACTGTGAAACATTAAATAACAAAAGTTTAGTTTTGTGCTTCAATTTATTATTATAACAGTGCAAATATTAAACTTAATCCATAACATAAAAGAAAAAGAGTCCAGTGAAATGTCAGTTACAGATATAGCTACAGCCTAGGACTGCAGCTGTGACAAAATTCTGGTCAGCCTGGCATATCACATACACTGGGTTGTAATAGTACATGGGTGAAAAACAGATTGGCATGGACAAACAAGAGTATGTGGAGAAAATCCTGTCCCTGCGTGGGCTGCCTGAAGACTATACAGTCAGACCTTGTTGTGAGGCTCAAATAATGTGGTTGTCTTTTGTTAACCTAAACTAAACAACAATATATTTTAGTATAATTTGTCTACATTAAATTTACTTACAATTCCTTATACCAAAATGGAGTATCTCATCAATATTGATAAATATATGAGATAGAAATTTAGCCAAACTGCATGCACATGAAGTTCACATATGCTAAAGAACATGAAACAAATAATGAAAATCCCATCATATTGTAACACACTCAATTCAACTGATGAGGTATTGAAACTGCTTCCAGCGTCAGGACGGTTATTACCGTCCACAGCAGCAACATGGCTACTATCACCATCCCCAGGGAGCACCTGTGAACAAACCAAATGAAAATAGTGGCATTCTGTCTTCCATCAGTAATGGTTTCAACAATCTTGTCAACAACATCTTTGGTTGAAGTACCAAGAATTTTAACAGTGTTTTATTTTATTTATTTATTGTGAGATATCACAACAAACAAGTCCAACTGTTTCAATAGCAGTTCCAAAGAAAACACTTTAATGTAGAAGACAAAACAAACTGTGGCCAAGAGAGTGCATCTAGTATCCTTGTACTGAATATTATTAAACAAGACTCTTAAAAATGATGAATTTCAGGACCACAGAAATTATACGCTAATTAGCTTCATAAAAGCAAGAGTGATATGACATTGTAACACATTTAAACAATATAAAAGTCACTCAATTTGTACTATAAATGTTAATTATATTTCTGATGGAATTACTTAAATCCTAGTACTTAGATTAGTCAAAGTTTTATACCTGGTGTTTTAAGAGTTGAAAATTCGTTATAGAAATTTAAAGACAATGTATTTAAAGTGATACATATGATTTATAAATAAACATTTTTGAATGTTTTGCAATACTTTTTGTTATACATATTAATGTTAACCCTATGTGCAAGTCTGAGAGGTTCAAGTCCACTTTGATCTACCGCACAATAACAAATGACCCTCATGAATCACTGAATATATATATGCAATGGTGGCAACTTGAAAGTTGGTAATATTGTTTAAGAGATTAATGCATGTCTTTAGTACTTTGTAATGGGTGAAAATAGATTTTGTCAATTTTGACTTAGGTCATAATATGGGTATACAAGAGACACGCTTCTTCTCAACGTTAAATGCTCTATTTACACACAAAATGAAAGTTACTAGTACCTTCGATTTCAGTTAAAAAAGAGACATTTCATTGGTATAAAGGTCTTTATTAAACTTATGCCCTTGTAATAACAAATTTAGGTCCCTCTTTCTATACAAAAGAGCTGTAAAAAGAGGCTGAAAGATGTTGGACACAATTTGGTGAAGACAACAGTGACCTTGGGTAGCTGGAAGGCCAAAATAAGCATTAAGTCACCTAATTCATAAAAAAAAAAACATATTTAGATTTCCAATCATTTTTATTTATATTTTTTATTTAACCAAGCATGCTACATCTCACTTCCTCCAGGCTCCTACAGCTAACATGTATATTTCCAGCTATCAAGTGAAATTATATTCTAAAAACATCAAACTGAACAATCTGGAACAAAAGCAAGAGATGAAATATGCCAGAAACAAGAAAGTAACAACTGGACAGTGTTAAAAACAAATAATAAATAATAACGGTATATGCATAAGAGGTAGTCATACCAAATTCACTATGTCATACAAAATTCACTATGCATCGTGTGTAAGTACAAACAATATACAAACTACAGTCTTCTGGTGATGTAGTGACTATGTCATTAAGCGAAGAACTGATGAAGCAGTGTGCTGATAGTTTATTATTAATCACCCAAATAATGAGAAAAGGTAAAATTATCACCACGCTCAATTAAATACCATGACATTCAACATGAGGGGAGTGGAGATACAGCTCCATTTATTGTTAATCTTGGTACCAGACTGGGGGCAACTGGCAAGTTTCTGTCCCAGGAACTATAACAGGACAGATCCTGGCACCACTGGGTGAGAGGACAGGTGGAACCCATATATATGGTGCATTTATTTATTATACAGCCTGCATTATGACAGGTCCATAGCCTCTCCCAAACCAAGTTCTCCACAGAGTGTGGTCTAGTGCTTCCTCTTTCAATTTCCAGTATCCTCTCCTTTCTTTATGGTCATCCACTAGCTGAACACATCTTCTTCCTTGACTTCCTCTCACTTCTATCATTCCTTAAGTAATGTGTTTTAGCAAGCAGTTCCTACACAAGACATGACCAATCCATTTAGCCTTCCTTCTTTTTATTGTATGTAGGAAATTCCACTCTGCCTTGACTCTAGGTAATATGTCACTATTTCTAACAAGATCAGTCCAACTGATATCCTTCCTTCTCCAGCACCACATTTCAAAGCTTTCCATGTATTTCTGATCTACTTTCTGAAGTGTCCAAGTTTCAGCACCATACAAAGCTATGCTCCAAATGTAGCACTTTATTGTTTCTTCCTTAAATTTGAAACCAATTTGCAAGTGAAAAGTTTCTTCATCTTGTTGAATGCTGCTACTGCCACAGCAATCCTGGATTTAAATTCAAATGTACATCTTGCATCATTTATTATCATGCTACCCATATACTCTAAATATTTCACATTGTCCAGTTGTTTTTGACCTATCATAATCTGCACTGGGGATGGTAGCTTCGAGATTCTCATTACCTTAGTTTTTCCACATTCATTTCCATTCCATGGTATCTTCCAATTTCAATTAGTCTATCAAATATGCCCTGTATCACCCTTTGTTCCCTAGGCAGTAGCAAAATGTCATCTGCACATTTCACAGTGAGAATTACTTGTCCTCCTATCTTGTAAGTCTCCAAACCCTTTGAGAGCTTCCTTGGTAAAGCAATCTCTCTATAAGTCGAACAGAATTGGTGACAAAGAGCATCCTTGTCTAACCTCTTTTCCAATCTTCACACTTATTTCTCTGTGTTCTAGTTGTATTTTAACACTCTGATCCACATAAAATTTGCAGATCCATCTTCTTTCGTGCCAGACAATACCAGTTCCCTTTAGGATCTGCATAATATGTTCCAATTTACATGGTAAAATGTCTTTGATCGGCAAGCACACAATTCCTCAACCATGTCCAAAGTTGTTTTGATACTATTTTCAGCATCCCAACTGCATCACTAGTTCCTTTTCCTCTTCTAAATTCAAACAGATCTTCTCCAAATACATCCTAAATTTTCCTTTCAGTGCTTCTTCTAAGTATCCTCATTACTGTTTTTGCCTTTTGTGTGATTAGGCCGACTGTGCAATGGTCACTGAATTTTGCAGCGTTTGGCTTCTCAAGAAGGCAAACATTGTAAGCTCAATAAAATCGTTGGGCCAGTCTCCAATTTAATATATTTTGTTGATCAGCTGTTTCATTAGTTTGAGACCACCTTCCCCCAACAATCTGAATACATCCCCAGGAGCATCAGCATCATTTGTAACTTTCTTAACCCTCATCTCCTGGATAGCCTTTTCCACTTTACTTTGTACAAGGGCCTTTGCCATCTACATCTATATCCTCTTCAGGTTCGACATATGATCTCAAGATATTCCTTTTTGGCATCTGTGGCTCTCTTTAGTTCTTTCCTGTCTTCCTTCATCCAATGTACTGATCATGTACTGTGTAATCCATGGCTTTCTTGCTCTCCTGTCAACTTTCACAACCAAGTCACTGGTAGTATCTAACACATATTTCTTGATATTGGTCCACTGAGCTTCCAAATTCCCATTTTCATATTTCAATGCACTGAGTTTTTCTTGTAATTTATCTTACACTTGTGTCACTGAGAATGTCACTTCTCCAAATCCCATCTTGGTTTTCCCTTTTGGAACCTTGTGATTTTCTGCAATCTAGTGCAGATCTCTGCAACCAGTACATTGTGGTCAGAGTCAGTGTCAGCTCTGAGTGGTGTCTGTGCACCCTTTATATTGTTCCTGAATTTATATTTCACAAGCATACAGTCCAAATGATGATTTGGGGGGGGGGTGACATTTTCCCACTGTGTATTTCTCAATAAGGTGCTAATTATCTGACCAAACACAACATTATGTTGTGTTTGGTCAGATAATTAGCACCATATGATGGTGATCTCTATCTCCTGGTGCTTTCCAGGTTCACATTCCTCTCTTAGGTTTTTTAAACCATGCGTTGGTGATATCATGTCCATTTCTCTCACAAAAGTCAATGAACATTTGACCTCTCCGATTTCTTCTTGTCCATATGGTCCAACAGAATTTTGAAATGACCTGTCTCCAACCACACCATTGCAATCCCCCTTTACGACAGTGTTGCCTCACCTTTTCTATCTTCTTCAGGAATTTCTAATTATATCATAAATTTCCACAACTTCATTGTCTTCACACTCTGATGTTGGCATGCACACTTACTTACCTGTTCTGTCTTTAACTTAAGGGCAATGATTCTGTCCCTTCACACCATCTCGTAACAACACTTCTCACTATGCTTTTATGCACCACTACTGTTATGACTCTTTCAGCCCTTTCACCTTCAGAAAAAATATGATATAAATCACCACTTCTTATTTCACCTAGTCCCTTCCACTGCAATGGTCTGGATGTGGTGAACAAAAAACTTAGTGCCCCTCTGCAACTGAAAGCCAATTTTCTGGTTATCTAGTGTGCTGCCCAGTCTTCAAACTGACTGAACCACACCAACTCTAATAACACTGACAACAATTATAAATCTTCTCGTTATGTAACTGTTTGTTTTCACTTTTTAGTTCATATGTCACACATTCACTAATTTTTTTAGTTTCTTATTTGCAAATACTGTACCTTCATGCAAGGTAGATCTCTGTTATTTCCTACAAGTGTCAAAACCCAATTGGGAGCCATCAAAAATGGGTTGTATTACACAATACACAATTTCGGTGTTTTAAACAACAAACAAGATCTCAAGGACACTCATGTTAAAAAAACAGGCATGTTTCTTCCAATCTTACCAATGTCTATTAAACATGGACGCAAAAAACTAAACCCCCTTTTCAACTATCTGCTTCTGCAGGCACCAAACCTCGTGCAATGATAAATGCAGAGAGCAGGGCACTGAGCTGGATATTCTCATTTGCTCCTGATGCCAAGCGGTTCTCAATGTCAGCCATTTTAACAATCAATCCCACAATAACAGGTGAAGGGAGTTCAACTGGAAAAATGAAATGACAAAATTACACTGAAATCAGTACTGTACACAATCACAGATATCCACACCATGATTGAACACAACACAGCCAGTAGGACTGTTATGCAAAAACATTACAATTAAGAAATAAATGTTTCACCCCCCCTCCCCAGGGCTCATTTGTCAGACATGTCTAACTGCACATACTTACCTATACTCTGGTTTGTCAAAATGGTTCTGACACAACTTCAACTTCAAATTTGGTGTGAATTTCTGTTGCTATAAATATGTGTCAGCCACTAGTAGCTAAATGAATGAATTACTCTCACCTTTGATAGCTCTAATAGAGCAAGCTGTTTTTTATACTAAAACATGCATGTTTGTCAACTGCTACTAATTTTCTGTAGACATGGAAAAAAAACTTCAGATAGCTGGCTGGCATGCAATAGAGTTAATTCAGACAATTCAATATAATCACCTAACAGGAATAAATGGGTAATATAACAAAGAAACAAGCTATGTATTCCCATAAGAATAAATACACACATGATATTATCTTAATAGATTCACATTAGCTTTTAAACAATTCCATTATTATAACATATCACAAAACTTGGCCAGCAAACTCAAATATTCTAGCATGTAAATAAACAAAGACTGAACTGAAATTGTCAATGTCAATATGAGAAAGCAGACATAAAAGAAATTCATAATTGATATCACCAATTAAAAAGTTACAAGAAGAATTTCTTACTTCTATGAATATAAAGATGGACTTCTGTCAAGATATCTTGAAGGGCAAGCCCTTTGGCAGTTTTTAGATCTTGGATTTCTGGCCTTAGTTAAGAAAAACATGCAGCAAGATATGACAAAACAGATGAGTTATGACAGTGATCAACTACAGACTGGGTGGACCAGATCTGATTAATGGTACAGCAGGGCACTCCTCTCCTTACAAAGTCTAAATTGATTTGGGAACCCACCTAGTCTCCTAGACAACCAGTAAATGGCAATTCCTTCAACACTAGAGCAGTCAGGGCATTGCAAATAGCACCAAAAACTAGAATGCAAAGAATTTCATACTTACAACCCCCTGTATACTTCCACCATACAGTCCTTTAGCATGTCAGTAACTCTACCATTCATCTTACTCTGAAGAGTAATGGTAAAAAAGCAAAAGATAGAACTGTCCTTCTGCCTAAGAACCACACTGGAATTAAAGAGTGGTGACGGTTTCACAGTCTAACTCCTTTACCCTTTGTATGCAATAGACTGATGCTAGGTGATCACCAAAGCTAGTCTGAACATGGCAGTGAAGGGAAAAATATGGCCCCTTCCAGAAACAGAATTCCATTCACTCTGCCAGTAACTAATCACATGTGATTACTGTAGCACTGTTAAGCAGTAAAAGTAACATGAATCTTGAACTAAATTATATTGATGCTTCATTCAAACAAATTAATGTGCATAGATCTTTTGTGTACCTCCAATGATGAGCTGACTGTCTATGGCCATGTTTCTTAACCAGTGTGCCACAACGTGTGTTTTAAGTGCATAATAACAGTGTGATCTTCAGTCACCCACTCGCTCTAAAACATCTACAAGCCTGTAGAGTCCTTTTCTGGTTAAACTGTTTCCGTATCATTTTATACAGTGACCAGAAACTAATGCCTCCACATTTTAATGGTTAACTGCATGATACATAATAAGCCAAAATGTTTCACAATGAAATTGCATCCAACAACTACCCTGTGAGTAAAACACTCAAAAAGTCAGAAAATGTGGCAATGTCTTGATATAAAGCATCTTGCTGAGTTTATACATATATCATATGACAAATACAACTGATTAATGTGTAAAAAAAAAGCACCAAGTTAAAGAACATACACAAAACTATTATTTATATGTCTAGCACCAAAATAATATGACCAGTGAACTAATGCAATAAAGGATACTTTTATATGCAGATGAAAAGTCTTCATTAAGCAACCATTTCACAATATTGGAAATATCATTTTTCAAAGGATGGCCAACACATGTATAGACATTATCCTCTGTGACCTCTTTGTATGCCATTGATGTGCTCTGCAAGATGTTCAGTGCTTTCCTCATGTCTCCTTGTGCAAGTGTTAGCAGTGCATTCTTACCATCTTTTGTTACAGTTACACTACAAAAGTCATACACACAAATTATTAAGACAAGCTTATATACCATTTTCATAGTACAACTATCAATATCACAACCATCATTTGAAGGGAGACCGATGAGAGTTTAAAAGAAAATGCATACCCAGGCACTGAGAGTAAACAATAATACGCCAAAGAAACAAATCTTGGTACACACGTGGCCATCTCTCTGAATACATTTAGAAGTAATCCTTATTGTTGTCAACCGCTATATTGAAATTACAGATAATTGCATAACTGTCATTTAACTAACATTATATAAATTGGTACCATAACTGTGAGTTGACAAGGACAGTAGGAACTTACCATATCAATACATAACTTAACCTTTTGGTGCTGGAATTATTTTTTAAATTTTAGCACATTCTGTATATAAAATGTGAATAATACAGGAACCAAATATGTTAGAATTATGAAACAAACTGCATTTTGAAGAGAAAAAAATGGAGAGTATACACCATGTTTAACATATTCAGTACCTATATTTGTTGAATAAATATATAAAATGCAACTTTAGAGGTTAGCGGTGTGGTACGACCACTATAGTTGACATTAGGCATCAAAAGGTTAATATATTTGTGGCAAAACAACACACTGACCTTACAGAAATGCAGCAACAAGAGAAACAGCAGGCAATGAAGAAAATGCGTGTCAGCTACTCCTGCTTATTTTTTTACACAAGTGATGTACAAATTTATGCTTAATTAGCTTATGTATAGCAGAATGAAATATCTGAAGCAGCATTATCATACAACAAATGAAGCTACCTACTAACAGTCACAGGTGAGTGTGTGCAGTGCATTACATACATATCATCTTTGTCACTATCTTGTCCTTCCCTGTGGATGATACCAGTTACACAAAAAGTTAAAAAACTGATGGGTATTTTTAGACAACAAAAATGGTTAATCTTTTGCTGCAGAACAACTTATTATATAAAAAATGAATAATTATTACTTTAAACCATTTCTTCATGAATACAACTCTAACCAAAACATGTGCAGACGATTCTGTGCCTTATTTTTAAAGTTCCACCTTTCATAACAGGGATCTGCACAACTGTTCTAGACATAGTGATGGCTTTATATAGTAAAACCAATCAGACGCACCAATGTCTCAAATTTATTTTAGAATAACTCTACATGTTTCGGATGGTCTTTCCATCCATCATCAGGAGTTCACGACTGTACATACAGCAACAGGCATATGTCAAACTGAAAATCCAGAGATGGGTAAAATTACTAGTGAATGTGTATATATGTTGTAGACCGTGCATGGGCCTGTGAACGTCAAATACTGATGGCTGTAATGAAGTCAAGCCAGCCAATAACTATTGATTACATTGTCACACTATAAATGTTTTCAAAGAAACACTAACTTTTCTTGTTGTATAACATATTCCAATCTTGGCATGATCTGCTCAGTTGTAAGTGGTGCAAATCGGAACCTTGTGCATCGTGACTGCAGGGCAGGGATTATTTTACTCAAATAGTTGCAAATAATGCAAAACCTTACATTCTCTGTAAACTTTTCTACAACTGAAACAGATTTCACACAAAAAACACATAAAAAATTTCAATTAATAGCATAAGAAATCAAACATGGTATAAGTGCTGAACTTAACCTTTCATAACACACAACCCTCTAAAAACATGCATACCCATTTCTGCAGTGAAGGAGGAGGAGGAGGAGGACTGTGTATAGGCATCATAAGTTAATGAGGATTTTTGGACCTAACTACCACTTAAGAAACATACAGTCTGCTTTTTTTTATCACTGTCCTCAGCAGTGCAGCTGTCACTGGATATCCCAGCAGATGCAGAATTTCTACATGATGAAGCTGCCAAACTTGGTGTAGCAATGAAAGAAACTTAGAAATTCAAAAAGGGAAGTGGTTCACAACAAGGATTAAACTTGGCTTAAAACATCAAGGTTTCTAGACCAAGGTGTATACTATAAGGGGCATACACAGGATGTGTTCCTGAGACAGAAGGTGAGTGTGTGACAGACAGGTATGACCAATTCTGGTAGGGCTACCACAACCTCATTACAATAGGAAAAAGACATCCAAAGAAGCACCAACTTTCTGATGTCTTAAAGTACGTAGCTCCAGATATCATCCCTGTCCCTGTGTCACATCACCAAAACAGGCTCACATAGGATGATTCTGAAGACTCAAATTAAAACCAAAGGTAAGACTTAATAGAATACATATACTTGATTTTAAGCTTTCGCCGTGTCCTGTATGTAATATGTTTTCTTTTGGGTAATTCCCCGGTGTCACAATGCTAATAGCCGAAGTTTCGGAACCCTCTATCAGTTCCATCTTCATAGGCAGGTAGATGAAGTATGACAAGGGATGGGATGTGTGGTGTATTTATACCTGACAGGGTTCTGGCAGGCTGGTGGAGAAGCCAATGGAAGGTGAGTGACCGGGAGTGGGCGGGTAGGTGCATAACAGGTTGTGTAAGGAGCAGGTATATAAGTGCGAGTGCGGGTGGGATCACTGTGGTGTAATCGGCGGATGCCTCCTCTCCCTGAGTTTGTGCAGCAGCGGCTTCCAGGATCTGCTGAGCTTGAAACCCCCATCTCTGTTGATGTTATCAGGATGCATCTCTATTTCGATGGCTTCTCTGATGAGACGATCCATGTAGCCAGTTTTTGAGGAGAGGAGTTTAGTATCCTGTAATCTGACGATGTGGTCATGATTGAAACTATGTTCGGCAACCGCTGATTTATCGGGTTGAACCAGTCTCATGTGTCTTTCGTGTTCTTTAATGTGGAGCTGGATGGACCTACCGCTCTGTCCAATGTACACCTTGCCACATTCACAAGGGATCCTGTATATGCCTGGTGTTCTTAATCCTGATGCATCTTTGGTTGGTGGCATGTAGCTTGATATTTTCCTGGGTGGTATGGCGACGCTTTTGATATTGTATTTGGCCAACATTCTACTGAGTCTGCC
>Ga0136643_10001042_pt1 | contig 32777 bp, 23 predicted proteins | sample TergutLab28metaG_FD_96883 | JGI IMG/M metagenome (GOLD analysis project Ga0136643, IMG submission 96883) | Labiotermes labralis P1 segment gut microbial communities from Petit-Saut dam, French Guiana - Lab288 P1 (version 3) (version 3) | ecosystem: Host-associated > Arthropoda: Insects >...
ATGGATGTATTAACATCCGAAACATGTTGAGCAGTAAATAATGAAATAATGAAGCAAGTGACATCAAGTTGGTCTCTCTTTATTCAACTATCAAGATGATGCACGGTCCAATAAACATAAGATATTTGAACATGTTCACCCTCAGCAACCCTATTGTTTGCTGAACTACCAGCGTGCCCATTTTCTGTACAACACTCTTGTTTTGCAACTTCATACTAAAATCATATTTTCTTTCATACTATTTCAGCTAGATGAATTGAATTTTCACAAGGCACAGACTGAAAGTTCTAGTATTTTTGTAGGGTGTGATATTTCATGTCACACATCCATGGATAGAAGCAAACACAACATTTTTGCGTGTCCCACACAATGAAACACTCCTGATTTTTGCCATTTTGGCTCACCATATCCCTATGTAAATGAACAGGATTGTTGAAATGCAAAGAAAGTGATGTCAGAAGACTGCTTCATACAGTATAGTGACTAAAGCAGAAAATACTTTGTTTTTATTGCACTGTGTTCTTGCCTACCCATAGTCAGATATGGCAGCTTGGACAAAATAACCTTGTCTGACTGTGGTCAGACATGGGAGTGAATGTGTTAAGGAGAGAAGGGTATATGGTGACACTGAAACACTGTATTAGAGTTCACAAAAATTTTATTGTTAAAAGGTGAATATACTCATCTTGTTCTTTGATTAAGGCAGCATTAGTTATTAGAATTGAATGTTATTAAATTAATAAAACTTTGTCATGGTTTTTGCAAAACATTTTGAACTACTTTTAAAGCATTGTAGAATTTGCAGAGTACAAGAGCAAGCTGCAAGTGACACTTATTTTATTAAACATTACAAGCAAAAACACTTTAATGTATCATGTTCAAGATGAATACCTTTTGCTGTTCTTTTTACAGGAAAATGTTGGTGATGCTGAATTGAAACAACAGAAGTCAGAAACAGAGTCTAGTGAGGAACAAGAGAACACAGATGATACTATTAAGGAGAGTAACTGTCTTTTGCTGGAAGAAGCGGAGCTGCGTGATGCTCTGAAACACATTATGAGGCAAGGCTCTTTGCTTTCCACCACAGACATTAGGAAGAGGTGTCATTGTACAGGAAGAATGTCTTACATTCTGAATAGTGTACATGCTTTGGTTTAGTTAACACTGTGTTTGAACTTAGAGCTGTAGTTTCTAGCTGAAAGGCATGCTTGTTGATCAGGCATTTAATTGCTCCACATTTATAGGTGTTGTTTTCAGTCCACCCTCTACACCAACCAGAAGAAGAGGCTCAGCTATTTGAAGTGAAATTTTTAGTTTGTGATACAGGTTGGTTATTTTGTTTTGGCTTTATTTTTGCCCCAGTCTTTGCTACAGCCTCTGTAAAATTTTCAACAAAACACGGTTATAGTAAACAAACCAACAGAAATTATTGAAACAACCTGTAGTATATTGGTGCTTTCCACAAGCAAGTTTTGTTTCTTTGATTTAATTGGCATAGTCACTCTTCTCAACTTCCAGCAGTGTAGCTTCTCTACTGTTTATGTGTAAGAGTTCCATGGAATATTTATCTCAGTAATAATACTTCAAAGTGTACACCTTCATGTTTTATAAGTTAAAGTGTATATCTTAATGTGTTATAAGTTGTGATGTGTTGCACTTTCTCTAGTCATTGTGACTACACATTGGATCCTTGGAATGGATGCACCCACCCCTAATGAGACATTGCTTGTGACACTAGTTATCATCCTGGTGGGGAAAGTGGGTGGAGGAACACTGTGTTATGCGTGAAATTATTCGAGTTTCAAGTTATTCTTATACTAGTGATCAGAGGCACTGGAATTGGTCTTTGCTTGGAAAATGGTGTTTTCGTGATGTGAATGCAGTCCTAGTGGTCTTTCATATTTCTGTCCAGACACATTTTGGTGAAAACTGAAGTATCTAAGGAACGCAATCGTAAAGTAAAATAAGCACTTCATGGACTCGGTCCAGTGTGATGTGAACTGTAGAAAACAATACAAGATAATTTATCTCAGTTTCAATAATATATGGTAAGAAGTTAATTGTTGTGTGCTGTTGTGTTTTAATGTATTTTGTGTGAAATATACATAAAATGGTAACTTAATTTGGCAGCAATCATTTTCTTCCAACAAGTGACTTTAATGTTGTGTATTAGGTTCATGGTAAGCAAGAGTGTTCAGCAATGCAAGTTGCGTTCCCTTGTAAGTCTGAGTGAGCTAGAACGTGTGGAGACAGTGCTGCATGCCATGTATGTACGAGCCAAGGCAGAGGAAGGTTTCCACATACAAGAAACAGAAACCAAAATACGGAGCTTAACAAATATCCGCGATGTGAACGCCAGTCTGCAGGATAATATGCAGGTGAGGCATCAGATTTTGCAGTCTGTGTTTTTGGATTCATATCACAGTTAAAAATTTTGTTTCCTGCAATCCAGTTTGATTTAAAAATGATCGTACAGCCCGAAGTCATTTTTTCAGGTTTTCCCATGTATGTACTTGAACACATTCTGAGTGCTGTTAATTGTAATATTTTTAAAATTCTTCATACAAAGTAAGGTTTACTATTTCAGAATAAAACTTATAAGGAACATAAAATGTAATGTTTTGCAGTTTGTATTATGACCTCATTTGTAGGTTATTTCTGATTCTCCTAATCCCGTGTTTCATTACTGGCTTATACACATTCCTCAAAATTTTTTTCTCCCAAATTATGATACTGAAGAGGTCTCATTTTGAGAATCTGCTTGTTTTTTGTTGCAGGAATCTTCAGCAGGACCACGTTCACCACATAATTGCACAAGTACACCAACCCCTCATGCTCCATCTCCCTCATCACTTTCTCGCCTTGTCCGTCGCATTTCACCGCTAGTTCCACCTTCATCCTTACCTTTAGCAGCAGCAGCCCTTTGCAGCTTCTCTGAGTTTTCTTCACCACAATTGTCTTCACCATCACTGTCCAACAAGCCAACACCTCAGTCAGCCCCACTTTTGAGAGTTCATCGCATACGCACTCCTTCACCCCCACCACCACCCATTGCTGCTCCTCTTATGGAAATGGGGTTCTCCCTTAAGCATGTTCAGAAAGCCATCAGTGTTACAGGTTAGCATTAAAGATAGATGTATACAAATATTAACATCACAAAGGTACTGGCAGATACCTGAGTTGTCTGTTGAATGAGCCTAAATAATAATGTTAAAAGAAAAGTGTTTGTGCACTTGGAAATTGCTCAACTCAGGCTGAATGCAGTGTCATGAAATGTAATATTACTTGCCATTACAAAAATATAGGGATGAAACCAAGTTTGATTTATACTAATGAGTTTTGAACCATAACTTCAACATTTCCATGTTTGGAATTAAGAATGGTGTTGTTATTAGATTTTGATGACATTGTAATGAAATGCAAATTTAAAATTGTATTCTTAGCCATTTCTTTTTAAGGTTTGTTACTTTATTTGATTTAATAGTGACTTAGACAAATCTTAAAAATCCATATTTACTGAATTATTTATATATGTTTGGACAATTTATATGAAGACCTACACATGTTTCTGTATGTATCTTGAGTGTGACTTGCCAGCATATGTCAGAGTGAGAAATGTTGCAATCAAAAGTTGTAAAGGAAAATGAGACACACATGTTACGACTTGTAGAGTTTTTCTGTAAGTCTTCTGGTTTTTTGGATACTGTATGCTGTGTCATAATTTGAAAACTGTTGGTCTGATCTTGATCTTATTGTTTATTGAAGGTCCTTGCTCCTCTACCCCATCTGTTTTTATACTAATCATAGAGTTTTTATGCTTTACAAGCACATTCTAACTTATGATATATAGTAAACCAATGAATGCACTTTGGTAAAATTTATTTTATTACTTACTAATAATCCCCCACACGTTTCAGTCCTAGTTGCAGCCATATTTAGGGTGTTTCAAAGAGTACTAATAAAATATACAATAAACTGTTATCTGCATAGGTGAAACCACTTGATGTTATGGTTATTATCATAGGTTTTAATACAGTATTGATTTCCAATGGTTGGTAAAATATATTTTATTACATATTCATATGAATTTTATCAGTCTTAACAATATATAAATCAGCATTGTCTTACAACAGGAAGTACCTATGGTATTAGCTATAACATCAAGTGGTTTCACCTTTGCAGATTAACAGTTTATTTTGTATTTTATTAGTATCTTTGAGCCACTGTGATGATGGTTGTGAGTATGGCTTAAATGTGTTGGTGATTATCAATATGTAATAAAATACATTTTAACAAAGTGCATTCACTGGTTTACTATGTATATTATAATTTAATGCATGGGTATGGAACATATTGCATTCTAACTTGTTGTGTTATAGGTAGTACTGGTGACATGTCAGCTCACACCATTAATCAGCTGGCTACGTGGATGATTGAACATCCATGTATTGACTCAGAGGTCGTGGAGGGAAGAGAAGATGATTCAGGGCGCTCCTCCATGTCCGACATTCTACTCTGCAGGGCACAGGTGATTTATTAGTGTTCAGTATTATGGGTATGTAGCATTACAGGCACATGTACATCTTTATTGGATATTTGCACTGGTGCTGGCCATTGTTCAATAATGCAGTCTTTTGCACTCATCCCTGTTTGCCCTTATACACCCTGTTTCAGTTTTACTCTAATTCTTCCATCTGTGTTTTCATCCCCTCTTAGTCCTCTTATTTGTGTTCTCTAAATTATTTTCTGGTATACTCCCTGTTTGTTAGTGTTCTGTGTTCTTGCCGTGTTTCTTGTTCAAACCACTGCACTCTTATTTCTTACAGATAAGTTTGTAATGAATCTGGTGTAGACATTTTGCATATTTCTCAGTTTTTGCTGTATCTCATCTGAATTTTTATTACAAGCATTTTGCTCTGTATAGATCAAAAGAAGACAATAACCATTTCCCATTCACTTGCCTGTAGAAAAGTACAGAGATTACTTTGTAGTCACATAATCTTGATTTTCAAGTTTGGCTGCATAATTTTTTTAGGCTAAAGCTTATAAAAGAAAGTAAAATTATTTTTCTCATTGTGTACATGATGTGTTGTCATATTTTACTATTCCATCCCATCATTACTCTGTTTTCCACAAATTACATGTCAAATTGTGAAACCACATGAAAATCATTTATGTATAAATTTTATTTATTGTGCCTAATGTGGGAAGTTATTTTTTAAGTAAGTCATGAAATGGCAATTGCATTGTAGTATCAAAGCAGTTGTTTTTATATTCTGTAATTCATTCTGAAATACAGTAATTTGATAATGCATGAAACCCATTAGACTAAATCATACGTATGTTTTATATAGACTGTAGATGTGAGCCAGTCTTCTCCAGACCTGGATGGTGTGGGTAGTCGTCGCACAAGACTTGGTCCAAGGAGAGCTTGTTCTGACATTCGCAGTTATCTGGCCGAGAGAGCAGGTAATGTTAATGTTTAACTGACCGGGTTGGTATTTAAAGTTTGGCACATGGTTTATAAAGAAGTGAGTGTTATTTAAACAGACGAAGAAAAAATTATGAAATAAATGTCGTTTTGTGAAAAATAAAACAGAGGTTATGCAGTATGTCTTAAAATTGCAGTAAATTTCCTTGTTGTCTAAATATATAAAATGAATTACTATGGGTGTAAGGGTGTTTTTTACATGCTGTCACATATGCAAAAGTAGGTCATTTAAAGTTTGATGATGGAAGCACAAGTAAGGTTTCAAAGTTTAGAAACAATGACAGTAGAAGCATTATAATTTGTATTTACAATATGTTATGAATTGCGATTCTGATAATTTGAGAAAACACAAAAAATTAATGGCTTTGGTTATAATTTCCAGAAAAAAAACTGCTCTGTTTTCTGACTGTTTATGCAAATTTAGAGTAACATGAATCACACGGTATTAGATAACTTCTGTGCATGGCATGGTTATTTTCTATGGGCTATCTGCATTTGAAAGTTTAAAGTTGTAGCTGTACTGTGTAAGTGAAGGTGAAACATACAGCATATAACCTGTTTGTTCACCAACCATGCATGCCATCTGTCCTGAAATTTCTTTATGAAATAGAACTTCAGAATTGATATATTTTCAATGTAGAATAGTTATTTGATCATGAGGGTTTCTTTTAATGAATGAAGTTCCTTATGTTATAGGCCAGGATCGGGAAAGACAGCATGTACGAGGGGAGGCTCAACCCCTGTTTGGAGTGTTTCAGGATTTAGAACTGATGGAGTCTGTACCTCAAGGAATTGATAGTGTACGAATGTCTGATACCGGTAGCAGTTCTGGAGTGGTTAGTACTGTGTTGCTGTTATTTGAATGCTTATGTTTCCATTATTTCTTCGAAACTCTTCAGTTTGAACAGGCACCATGTTCATTGTGTTGTTAATAGAATGGAATGAATGAGAGAATTATTTTGCAGGAAAGTCAAAGCCATTCAGAAAGAATGGCACCATGCAAATGCATAAGTTAGAAGAAGAAGAAAAAAAAAAGACCTTGGTGAGGATAGTTGGTGTCCTGGTGGAGATTCAAACCAGATGTCTCCAAATATGAATATAGACCATTGAAAACTTGTTGCATGACAGGCTAATAGGAATTGCCACTTTGCAGATTTAAATAATTTAGGTTAAGAAAGTTGTTATAGTGAGTTTGGATGGTATTTTGATTAAGTAACCATTAAGTATCTGTGAAACACAACATGTATTTTATACAGGGAATCTGAAAACAGCTTCATGTCTTGTCTTTTGATTAAGATGTCATCATGTGGCTGTTCTTATATGCACTTTATCTAATGTATGTTGTGTCCTAATGTTTCCTTTTTGGTCTCTATATATTTTGCGCAACAGGGTGAGTTATTTTAAGTTAGTATTTTGTTTTCTCGACATGTCACTTCAGTCTTTACCTTCTCCTTTCTTTCTCGCTAACAATACCTGTGAAGAATAAAATTATACTGATATATGAGTGTCTGTTGTAAAGTTATCCCATTTGTTATCTCTAGTTTCCGACTGCTGCAACGCAGATGGATTATGGGCTGCCTGTTGTGTGTGGAATCTGTCACCAAGTGTCATCACACTTAGCAGGTCACATGCTGTCAGCACATCCAGGTTGTGGCTTGCTTTGGGGTGCAGGCTACTGTGGTAACATTCTTGGTTAGTTCCAGATGATAATTCTGAATCAAAAAATGTGGTGATTGTTCACTGTTATAAGAAAGGAGATACTGCTTTCACACAAAAGAAACTGTCATATTGGCCAAAAGGCTCACTGTTAGATAAAGCACCTCATTTTGCAAAATCTATCTGTAAATTACTCTTCTCCTATGACAGAGAAGACAGCATTGCGTTGTGTTTATTCTGGGTGTAACTTCATCGGCAATTAAATTAAATCTGAAGTAAATCATGTGGCCATATGACTTGCACAGCAGTATAATTAAAGGTAGGACATGTGGGAACTTTGTGTATTACTTAGTTACTATGGTATTTAAAAAACAGTGTTTGAAATAATAGGTGAAGGGTATATATATTATGAAGTTTTCCTTGTTGTGTTATAGGGACAAATTACCTGATGTGCAATGAATGCCAGGACAAATACAGCATGCAGTTCCAGTGCTTCCCAAAGTTTCCTGATTCAAGATCAGTAGTTCAGCCCAGTGGTAGTAATAATGCTGCAGTGATGGGCACCGTGAGTGGCAATGTTTTGCCCAGCAATCTGGCCCAGTTGCTGGCACCTGACCTTATGGGCAGAAGCTCTGTTCGTGATGAAGGTTATAATTCTTACAATTGTCCTCTTTTAGTTGCACAATACTTATGTTGAGAAAGGGTGACCAGAATTTGGAAGTGAACAAAGACAGCCACATATGTATCTGGAATTCAGGATAGACCTGAGTTTTCTTCTCATATTATGTTCATTGTAGCAATATTTTAACCCCATGTGTGGCCACTTGTAAGGCCTGCTGCACATGGATTGGCCTGTTATTGCCATTCTGTGGTCCTGCAACCTGCTGTTTTCCTAATCCAATCGAACATGCACTTGGAAATCAAACACAATAGAATAGCAGCAGGAAGAAACTTTATTTTGAAAGTAAATATTTGTGATGCCAATACTTAATGGGTACTTTCCTACAATCTAGGAAAGACACATGAAAATGGAATGCTAGGGTGACCAATAATTGTTACGGGAGAGACGTGTTGTCATCACATATGGACGGTCATTGTCTGTCACAGATCTTACATGGCATTCCAATGCACAATTAAGAAACACACTACAGAGGATTTTTTTTCCATTTCGTATTTACATTTCCTGCAAAGATTTTAAAGTAGAGGTAACAGTAGCCTGATGGACCAACTGATTAGTCTGAAATATCTGCCTGGTCATATTTTGGTGTAGTAATTAATGATCAACCAAAATCAAGGAAGTTGAACTTAAGAATACTCTTGTATATAATGCAGTAGTCTGCTACAAGGAATTTAGTTGCTATTTCACAGGTGTATTTAGTTTTAAATTAGTTTTAAAGTATGTGATAAATAAGATGCAGTTATAATTAACAGGCTTTAAAGAACTGAATATTTGGTCACCCAAAGTGAACATGTCTATCTGACTGTTTTGTTGCCAGAAGTCACTGTGGCTTCTCATGCAAGATGTAGTACTTTTCCTTTCCTTGTTTTGCACAGTCCTTTTCTTGAGATGCTGATATAGCACCATAAAATTTTGTATTTCTATTTTCAAAAAATAATTTTCTTAAAAAGTGTATTACATGACACGTTAGCAATTCACAATCCATCATGCTGTCACCATTATCGATTACTCTTTCCCTTGCATTTACATTCATTTATAGTTGCATTTTCCATTGATATATTTTTAAGTGTAAAATACAATTCAATTATATGTGTGTGTGTTCTCTATCTCTCTCTCTGTCTCTACTTATAACTCATGCAAAGTTGTGCCATTTATTTCATCAGGGACAGGAGTCAGTAATTTTTATGTTTATGCTTTTATAAATTTTATAAGTGAAAGAGAATTGTTATTTTTGGAAAAGTAGTCATAGTTTTCTATCATGCGGTCATGATTTTTCTTTAATAAAATGAAGTGTTCATTGCCTGTATAGAATTCTTACTCCCTTTGAGTTTTTAACATTGGCAGCTTAATTTTGCAGCCAGTATGACTTTGTAGCTGAACTGCTGGACTATGTCACATTGGATTCTAAAAACTGCTGGCAGAAACACTGTGAGAACAATCGGTAACTCTAAGGAAGGGAGGAAGGATGTGTTGCAATCCCCTACTTAGCAATATACTGAATATACCTGACTAAACGGCATTCAGTGTGAGAAAATTGAGTAAAGTATGAAGAAATTAAAGACTGTTTTTGCAATACATCCTGTAGCAGTTTGAAGAATTTTACAGTAAAATGATTACATGCCCGAGGAAACAAGTTGATGGAGAAGTTTATGAGAAAGACTAAAGCAGACATATTCTTTATGCAAACAAAGTTTGTTTCATCATTGTTATTTTAAGTGAAAGTAACTGCTTTTCTGTAACAGATTTGTTTTAATAAGTCAATATTAATTTAGTATTTGTGTATTTCATATTTTTAAGTATTGTGTTTATTTTTTCATAAAATCCTTTGATGTGTAATAAAATTGGATGATAATGGTGTAGTTAGTTCATTAGTGAAAAGTAACTTGTCAAAAAGCAAGTTTATCAAATACAATTAAACAGCAACCTGTGTAGGGAGGTGAAGTAACATACCAATAAAGTGAAGGTAAATGTAATAAATGCCCGCACCTCTAAAGTTACTTTGTTTCTCCTCTAAAGTTTGGTTCCAGTGACTTTGTGCCCTTGTCAAAAGAAACAGTATGCCTGAGTTAAATTATCATATTGATATGGCTTCTTGTCTGTGTTCACAGAAATTGACATACTGTGTATGCAGACAGATGAGCGATTGACTCCATTGCCTGATAACTTCTCCAAACTAGCACCATATCTTGGACTAGGGGAAAGGAGGACAGCATCTGAGCCTCTTCTACTGAAAGAACCAGACCCACTTGGAGCAAGTGCTGTGCCAAGTGTCACACTTGAATCTGTTTCTTCTTGTCAGTCAGGTGAACAAAACAGCTTTGGGATTGAACACGTGTGTAGAATTAAGATTTGGAAAATCACTGCAAAAATATATTTTTTATTCAACATAGCTGTGGAACACTCGAGGACAGCAAAATTCCATTTGTAATGTTCACAAGTGAATTTTTTAAAATTGTTATTTATTTATTGTCTTTCTCTCCCATATTTAGTGTTTCATGTTGGATATTTTTTGGTGTTACTTTCAGTATTATGTTTGCCTGACTTTTGTTTTGGAGGTTTTCTGAACCTCAGTTGGGGCATCAGCTATCTTACATAGGTTTTAATAGTTCTGCCATGTCACTTCAGGTGAACCCCAGTATAGCACTTTGAAGTAAACTACGCTCTTTGTAGTACACAATGTGTAGTGTTCCTGTTGTGTAATTTTGCACAAAATATCATCTGAACTTCATGCAGTGGCATGAATATTTTATGAAACAATGACTAGGTTGGTCCCTTCTTTTGATGTCTTGTGTTTGAGACTGGCTAAGAGCAATATAGATTTTCTCATCCACCATTCCTAGCAATGAGGGTGAGATGGGTGCAGCATGCAGTAGACATGTGAGGGGTGAGAAATGCTTACTGTATGTTGGTTGGGAAGCATGTAGGAAAAATACCAGTTGGAAGGCTGAGGTGTTGCTGAAAAGATAATGTTGGAATGCAACTGAAACCAATAGAATTGTATGTTGCAGACTGAATTGAACTGGGTTAGGGTAGGACAGTTGCTAGGCTCTTGTGAATGCAGTAAGGAACCTGTAGATCTCATACAATGTGGGGCATTTTTTGACAGAGAAACTGCTTTTCAAGAATCACTCTGCTCCATAGGCTTGTTAATTAGTTATTTGTAATAAATCTTTTTCATAACTTTATTGGCGTGTGCAGAATATTAGGCCCACTTTGATGCGGAACTTACGTTAATTTTTATGTGTCAGTGTTGCACACAGCTGTATTATTAAGTGTGTAAATTCTGTCTTTACCTGTACAAATTTATGTGGCAGGACAACTTAAGCCTGGATATGGCAAAGGAGAAAGCAAACAGAAATCTCTTGGTGAGCAAGCATCACTCCTTACATCGTCACGGGACCGCATCATGGCTCTGCAGAGAATCACAGAGGCTGCACAGATCCTAGTAGCTCGTTCTGTGGTGATGAGTGCCCTCTCATTGCTGTCTATTAGGTAATCAGGCATTTAGACATACTTTGGAATGAAATAACACTAAATTTATGACATTTTCATGTTTCATTGAATTTTTTCTTTAAGTTTTGTCGATGTAAACCTCTAGTATTTGATCACTTACAGTATTCAGCTCTTCGGCAGTGCGGGTTTATCAAATGTTGTTTTATCCATTTATAGTGCTTTGATTCTCCTTGGAAATGCACCAATGGTACAGGCAGTCCTTATCTAATGTTGCCCTGATTGGCATTGGTCTCCTTGAACCTTAAGCAACTGGGTTGGTATTAAATTTTTGCACGTGATATATGAAACGCATTATTTGAACAGAAGAATATAAAATTATGAAATAAATGACATTTTGTGGAAAATGAAACAGAGATTATGCAGCATGTCTTAAAAATGCAGTAAGTTTCTTTGTAGCCTAAATATATAAAATGAATTTCTAGGGGTATTATCTTATGTGCATTTGCATATGCAAATGCAGGCCATTTAAAGGTTAATGCTGACCAGTTTTAGTGACCCCGTATTTAACAAACATTTCCCAGGCTTCGATTAGTATATTTCCCCTGTCTGTTATGGCAGCTTGTAAGGTTTAGCTACTCGGTGGCTCAGTTGCTGTTCGTAGTTGCTCCATTCTACAATTTTTTCTCTAGCTCTGTGTTACGATACTGAGGAATGGAACTCCAGTGTTAAATGAGGACTGCCTGTATTTTGGGATATATATAACTGAAAAGTATAAATCCTAAAACAGTTGATTGTCTGTTATGGCAGTGGAACGTCATGTAGTCTGCCAGCTGGACTGGCTGCCATTGGTTTATCTGATATCCGCAAGGTAGTTCGTCTCATGAGCCTAACTGCCGGGGGGCGTGTTGAATTGTCTTCTGATCTGCAGCAACCACTCATTGAAGGGGGGCCCAGATCTGGTGGAGGAGCCTTCTGTCTACAGCTGAGTCATCTTACAAGTCATCTGCCTCCAGCTACAGCTACCTGTCTCAACTATCTCAGTAGTGCCATTGCTGCTTTGGCACAGACGGATTCTGAGGCTTCAGAATTAGTATTGCACATGTGCACTAAGGTAAAGAATTGAAATTTACTACCAAGTGAAATAAAATGAAAATGTTCTTATACATCTGCATTCTCTTGTGTTTTCTTTAAATAAATGATTTACTACTGATAGGCCTAGTCAGTATTACTTGCCAGTTGGTAAATGTACATGTAACATACAAATATAAAATGCACATTAAGATTTTAATATAGTCAGCACAACTAATAGATACGTACATACATACATACACACACACACACATACACACACACACACACACATATACATACATATATAATACATATGTATTTACCTACCTATCTACATACATACATACATACATGCATACATACATACATACATACATATGTACATACATACGTATGTATGTACGTACATACATACCATACGTATTTATACATACGTACATACGTGCATACATACATGCACACATATATACATACCTACCTACCTACATCCATCCATCCATCCATCCATCCACCATCCATCCATCCATCCATCCATCCATCCATCCATCCATCCATCCATCCATCCGTCCGTCCATCCATGTGTCACAAAAGCAGTAGAATGTGGAACAAGACATAAATACACAAAAGTACAAATTTGTAGTGTATGGTACTACAAACCTTTTACAAAAATATTATAAATCATCTTTACACAAAGAAACTTCATCTACGGAGTAAAAGGAGTGCATATGTAGGTATTTCCTTAAGACTGCTGCAGATTTTGCCTTGTCATTCTTGAGGATTGTCACACTGCATGGTAAACTGTTGCAGATTTTTTATGCAAGCATGGAATATACTTTTTTGAAAACAAGATAGGTTGGCATTTAGTCTATGAAGATGATGCTTTCTCCTTCTTGTAATATTGTGTGTAGATGAATTTGTTTGCAAAAATATCCTGATTATTGATAATGAAGTTCATTAAAGCATGTAGTGCCATGGAACAGGTAGAATCTGCAGTTGTTTAAATAGACTTCTACTTGAGGTTCTGGGTTGTGCACCAGCCATAATTCTGATGATTTTCTTTTGAACAGTGAAAATCTTCCCACCGTTGGCAGAGTTACTCCAATAATTATTCCATATTTTGTAATAGAATGAAAGTATGTTTAGGAAGTTGATTTGAGAGTATTAATGTTACTGATGTGGACCATTGACCTAATGGCATAACATGCTACACTCAATTTGCTGAAATTTTTGGTACATGTTCCAGCTATGCATCATCAGAAAGTCCAGTGCTTCCTGCAGTGTGCTCTGCAGATCCATGGATACATTTCTATAATGGCTACTTTGAAGTTTACTTATTCCTTTAATTAAAGGAATAATGTTTTGTTAAAAATATTTGTGGGGCTTCTTGAATTGGCTATATGCTTATTTTGTACCAGTCTAATAAAGAAACCCCCCCTGTACCCACAAAGCAAAGGACATTCATTTTTAATCAGGGCCAAACCATGCAAATTGTTTCTAAGTTTGCTACTGGTATGTATTGGTAGCTATCTGCAATCAGTTCTGAGATATAATTTTTTAATTTTTGATACCTATCATCCGCATAGTCCCTGTTTATGTGAGCATGGTTTTTTTTTGTAGCCAAAAGGAGTCCATGAGCAAAAATTTTATGGAAGCATTGAGGTAGTCCATTTGTGATACAAATCACTAAATACTGTTTAACATGCAGACAAACTGATAATGCTTTCATTAGAAACATAGATACTTTGACGCTCGTCTGAAATGGGAAATGAATGAGATGAATTTCTACACACATTGTGTGGTTTTGCTTAAGGGTACAGGGAGGATTTCAATGTCCCCAAAGCATTCTTTATCACTCTGTACATAAAGAATGCCAAAAATATTGAGATCTGCTATTTACTATCTGGAGTTTGTTTACTGTATATGGTACTTAATATTTTAGGAGCTTCTAGCTGCTGCTATGGGTGCTGTTAATCAGTCTCAAAGCAGCAGACTTGGATCACCTGATGTTACCCCTGGATTTGCTGTTACTCAAGCTCTTGTTAGCTTGTTGGCTTCTCATGGTGGTACTTCACTGACCAGCATTGTTAAAGGTACTACCAACACACAGCTTTAGTGACATATGCTTAAGAGGAACACTCAGATATAGAACTTTGAGTTTGGCAGAATGCTGTTAATTTTTTTCCAGTTCTCTGTAGATACAAACAATATTTTCATTGTTTCTGAGATAAGTTCCTTGGTACAAAGTATATAAGTTTTCCAACTTAAAAAGTTTTATTTTTGAAGTTCCACCAAAACTTCTATAAGATAACATTAAATGTTACAGTGTATGAATTCTCTGTTTAAGAATTTTTCTGGCTTTAGAAGTTAATTTCCTTTGAATTTTTAAACAAATGTGTCCTACTTACGACATTTAGAAAGCTTTGCAACCAGTATTCATTTCTTGATGATCAAACTTATGTTGGATTTGATAATCAATTTAAGATGACTGCATCACTTACATGCAACAAGTTATTTGTTTCTGGTTCCATGATTGTTCACCTTCATTGCTTTTAAATTTTTAATTTCTTCTTGCTGTGTTTTATTTTCAAGAACCATTTGTTTGTGTGTGTATTTATTTATTTATTTCTGTTTTGCCATTGGTTCTGACCTCTTGAAAAGTTTTTTTACCAGTATCACATCAACATCTTTGTACCTTCATAGATATCAAGGTACAAAACTAAATTAAATTACTTATTAATTAATTTGTGGATGCTGCACAGAGAGATGAAGTGCATTGTGGATAGGTCTTTATACTACACTTCTGTTCTCAGTGAGAGTTATGCTGCTGATTTATATTCCACAGTGGGGAAAAGAAAATTCTATGTGATTTTTTTTGTTAAGTCACATGATTAGCGTTCTAACTATACTAGAGGAAATGCATGTTTAAGGTCCAGCAAGGTAACAGAATTTCATGGTACTTTGATTAAAAAAACAGATACGTTTTAACTAAATTCCACATAAAAGCTATAATATTTGATTACTTATTCATTTAAATATATGTCGTATGATCAAGTCTTTATTTTAAGTCAAAGCAAGTCATACACAGTATGCAGGAATCACAATGAATAAATTTTCCCTGACACAGACGATGGTGATGAGAAACTGATAAGCAGTCCAGTGACAGATGTCCTTGTAATAAGCCCTTTACAGCTACCAGATGCCTTAGCAGCTTGTGTTCTGTCAACAAAGTTGACCTCTAGTCATCGTCAGTGGGCATCGCAGCAGTTGGTATGTACAACTTTAATGATTTGTGTATGGCTGTGACTCTACTATTATTCTTAGTGCAGCAAAATAACATTAATTGAAAATTCAAGGGACCCTATTCTAGAGTCTGTTTTGATTCAAGCCTCTCCCCCTCTTCAAAGAATCTGAATAAAAAACCTCCTTTATGCAGAATATGAGTCTCTGAATTATTGTACACATGCAATGAATACTATAGCATACATGTTTTTAATATCACAATGTTTTGTAACTGTATTTGATACTTTTTCACAATCATTATGTTTTATATTGAACCACTGCTACCTATTTAGTGGTATTTGTATCACTTAGATGATACATAGTAGATATCTGTGCTGTCTACAGCTTACTGATGGACCTGAGAGTACACAATCTGTTATATGTGACTGCTGTAAGAGAGATGGTATGGCTTCATCATTATGCACTGTATGAAGTTTATATCATGGGATTCCATAAAGAAACATGTCTTTAATCACTGCACGGAGCACAGGGAAATATGAGATGGCTTATGCCAAATGTTGCTTCATCATATCAGCACTGGAATGTGGCATGCCTTCTCAGCTGTGTCTCATACAGACTAGTTCAGTACATTCTGTAAATGTTTTCTGTAGAGCAGAAAGATAGGACATCCCATTGTGATGTGTAAGTAAGCAGATGAATACAAAGACTGACAATCACAACTATATTTAGTGGTTTTTATATTGTTCAGAGTGCTCTGTGTTTTGGCCTATTTGCAAGTCATCATCAGGCACAGGCTAAAATAAACATATCAAACATATCACACAATTTTAATATAGTATTCAATGTATAATTGAATATTAATGAACACAGTTGCAGCTGGTAACAATAAAACCTATTTAAACAATGCAAGATTGAGAGCTCATTTTAATTCATAATGCATTGTATATTAGTGCTTTTTCTCATATTTTTTTAGCCTGTGTCTGACGATGGCAGCATTTGTGCTGAAATATGTAACACCCTTGATATCAAAATATTTCCAAGTGTACTTATGATTGACCATCGTTTTATTCATCTGTTAACAGTGCAGTACTGATGCAAAATATGCATCTTGGAAAAAGTGTTGACTGAAAATTTAAAGAGTCCACCATCAACCGTGATATGTACAAGAACAGCTTGTGCAGTCGTGTACATTTTGTAAATGACAGGTCAGTGCTGGACAGTAAGAAAATGCAAAACATTACATTTTAACTGAAGTGGTGCATCACAATCTTCATCTCACAAAGCAAAAGAAGTTTTTTGAGTCTGCCCTTATAAAATTAGAGCTGAAAAGCTCTTTCCTCCAAACTGGGAAGCAAGAAGCTGGTATTGCAGGTGATTTCAAGAATTGGTAGCCAATGGATTTCTTGGTCTGGAAATTTTGTTTATCTCAGCTGAGATATGGTTTACATCAAATGGGAATGTAAGCTGCCAGAATGACAGATATGGGTGTTGTGAAAATCCCCGTGCAGTTCATGATTTTCCTTGCCTAACCTTCACTTTTGCCCTGATGTATAGTGAGTGCAAGCAAAATCATAGGGCCCTTTTTTTTTTAAGAAGTGATAAAGTTCTACTGTTGTTTTCTGCTGATTTTGATATCATTCTCCCAAGATGTCCTCATTTAAATCCATGCCATTATTATTTTGAGGGACATTAAAAGATAAGAGTTTATGTGAACAGCCTGTGTTATTGCAAGAACTGAAAGACAGTACTGGAAGATAGATTGCCATTATTTATAGACAAGAGCTTCATTGTGTGACAAGAAATGTTTTCAGGATGTGCGTGGCCTGCTTAGAAACTTGAAGTCAGCACTTTATGATTCTTCTTTTAAATCAGGTGAATTGAACTATGGGAAAATATATACCATGAACTCCTAACAGAGGTGGGCTTTGTGTGAAAAAGCTCCTGCAACAGCCACCATGCTGAGACCTGAAATTAAAATTGTGCTGTGTATATAGCAGCGGAGGAAAGTATTGTGACTATGGAGATATGTATGTGTAGACCAGTATTAGTGTGTAGCTGTGTGAGGAAAAAAAAATGAAACTCTAGACTCGTGTAGCTAAGTTCAGCTTATGTTGTGTTTGTTGCATTACATTTCTGTAACTACAGGACTGAGGTCAAATTTTTGCCTCTCATGTATGATATGCAATCTTTAAAACTGCAGAACACACTAGAATATCTGCAAGAGGCATTTTTAAAGACAGATATTTGAAATTTTGGGTGGATTCTGTCAGAGTGAATTGGAAATTCCTGTGATTGGTTAATGCTAGTCTGCTGCTTTGATTTTATATGCCTCATTGTAATAAGGCAATTTTTTTAAAACTTTGTTAAGATGTACTTTTTAGAAGTATTGCCACAAATTTACTTTTATATGAATTAAAATGTTGTAAAAGCTGCAAAGTTATGGAATTCCAATTTGTTGCGATGATGTAGAAGGTTGTTGATGCGCGACGGCCACAACTTTGTGTGTATTGAGGGATTTGAAATAAGAAGGTTGAAGTTGATACACGAAAAATGCATTGACAGCAGGAGGAAAGTCTATATAACAACATTTAAGCAATACTGAAATGGTAAGGAATGCAGAGTCAGCAGAATAGTGGATACTGAGAATACTTACAGAATTATTAAACCTTAAGTAAATAACAAACAGGCAGTCAAATTGGCATGGTTTTTAGGTATATAAACCCCTGGTTAGGTTAATTATGAGGATGGATGGGGATTCAAGGAATGATTCAAAGAGGCACATTGATAACCATAGGAATGATCCAGACTCGTATCTGGATGGTAGAGACCATCCACCAGTGAGAAGAAGGAGGGAAGAGACTGACAAAGTGGAGAAAACCATTTTCATGGTGATATTTGTAATGTCTGCATGTCACTCAGGTAGGAGGGTTTACCAGAAGTAATCCATAGTGAATGGTCCAAGCCTGAGAGTATAATAGCATAATAGTGAGATTTTATGACTTCATTCTCTTCCGGCAGTAAATGAGGCATTAGTGATATTAGTGGTAGTTTGTTACTAAAGAAGGAAGGGGTCAAGAAGATTCATTGTAGAATTGGCTGTAAATATAGTGATGTTAAGTTTGAATGGTTTTAATTGATATGACTAAGGCTATTTCTGCCTTATTTCTCCCCCTTGAACCCAAGGCCTTACAAGAGTGCCTCTAACTGCTCAGAATCATTACAGGTCAGGCTGACTCACATGACCTGATCCCTTTAATATCTTTTTCTAAACTGTGAGATGGTGGCAGCTACGGGTATCTGTGTAGCGCAATGACCACCCCGGTGATTCAACCCGCTACATGACACTCATTATTATTTTATATTCTTGTAATGCATTGTTTTTAAATTTTATTCTTTTTATGACACAGGTGAAGTGTATTGCAGCAAGGGTATCAATTGTCTCACCCCAGAATCTTGAAAGCATCAGTTTTGCTGATCTGTCAGGAGTAATGCCAAAGTGTACTGTGGTGGAGCTGGAGGGTCATGACAATCGTGCCAGTTTTGCAGCCTGGCATAAAGACCGAGCTATGCTAGCCACCTGGTAATTTGAGACTCAGAACACATATAATACAAACATGATCTGTATGTACCATACATTATAGTGTAGTGGTTGGCAGTTTTGCTTCATACTTAAGCGTTACTGTTCCTAATCAAGACTGGGACTCTCAAAAGCCTGGCTGAAATTGCTGATGGTTTTTCCAATGCCACCAAGTAAAGGACTATGCTGTAATGCATTATGTAGGCCATAATTTTTCCCCAGCATTTCCTTTGTTTCCAACTAATTATGTCACAGTTGACACAGTACTGTTAAGTCAACTAAAAAACAAAACCATGTTTTTAATATCACATTGAAGCTGTGGTATCCAGCACTGGGTAACCTGAAAAGCTCCATTATCCAGAACCTGACTAAGAGGCCAAGTGTATTTTGGTGTACCATCAACCAACAAGACTCAGCAGTAATTCCAAGAATTTAACTATTAATTATTGTTGACTTTTTTTTTTTTTTTGATTAATTTTATTATAATTTTGTATTCACCATGTTACATGAGTAGTCATGAAATGGGAAAAGAAAGCATATCAGGGAAAGCAGGATAGGATGTCAAGTGGCAAATGTGCAGGTAGTTTGCAAGGTACACCAAGGTCTACATTAAGCATAACATTTAATATCTGTAAACTTACAGGGTTGGGCACCTGTCTGGTCCTGGAATAGCTAGATATTGCAAGGTTTACTGTACTTAGTTTCTAGATGTCCAGTTTTGAGTACAGGCAGCTCTAATTTTACACACTTTGTTTTTGTAAGTTTTAAGTTTAATTTGATTTGGCATGGACGACCTATATTTGCATTTCTGTAGGAAGAGAGCTGAAGGTGATGTCACAGTCATGCCCTCAGTCATGTGTATGGATTGATAACATTGGTAATATAATCATGGGCTTATTTAGTTTCCCCTTCAACAGCATTGGTATTGAGTGAGAAATGTAAATCTACATTACCTTGTGCAATCCAAATGAAAAATATGCGAAAGACAGTCAGCATTAAAGAGAAATTACATTTAATAAGCTGACTTGAAAAAAGGTGAACAGGTTGTTGATATATGATTTAATGTTAGACGTACTCATAGTAGCATACATACAGTTCATGATAGTGCTGATAGAAATAAAGAAAATTCTGACTCTTTAGATAGCATGAAATGCCAACAATCTGAAACAGGGGTGTTTGTAAGGCAAGACTACGACAATGCTATCATGATGAAATGTGCCAAAAACTATGAATGTGAGTCTCTTACATTTCATTGCACTAGAAATAAATAAATATATTGTATAGAAATGTTCGTATACTGTATAGAAATGTATATATACTGTACATCCAATACATACATACTGTACAGGTTTATATATCTGCTAGTGGAATAGTCATGCACTATATATGATGGGGTTTTCAATCCCCTAACCCTCAGGGAACACATTGTTTTAAATGGGAATTTGGTGTTTGATTTGCATGATTTTGATTTGCACAACATTTTTCAAGAACATAAATAACCCTGGCTTAAAATGAGACCTGCCTTTGTTCTAAACAAGAAAACATTGTTTTGAAAACTGAATCTGTTTTCTTCACATGAAAGAACAGGGAGGAACACGCTCATTTGGCTCTGGTAGAAATGGCTGTTTTCAATCACTAGACAGCCCACCTCAGTTAACCACCTCTGTAAAAACCACAGCCTTGTTTTACATCCCAGTTTTTTACCTGAAAAGTGGACATAAATACAAAATTATATTACCATATGAAAAAAGACCCCCAAAAATGTAAATAAACCAGTTGAGGGGCATTAAACCAAAAATGCGAGGGTGTAAATTAAGAATTGGTGTAAATTTGTTACGGGTATTAAAGCAAAACGTCATGAAACAGTTGGGCATAACACAATGCCTTGGTGTATGTGCACATGGGATAGGTTTCTAAACGTACTAGGTATTGTTACAACATTAAAGTAGTCTTCCAAACGAAATGCACTAAAGTCCAGAAACTGACTAATCCTATGTGTAGTGCACAGTTGTCATTACCCTATGTAATTGAGTTAACGTATGTATACACGGAATATAATAATTTGAAGCTAACAAAGAGAAATGTAGTATGATGAAATTGTACCTCATTGGAGTACTTGCAAAAATAGAGACAGAACATCCTTGTTCATTGTTCATTACCTATGTAATATGCTCTGTGTGTGTGTGTTTGTGTGTGTGTGTGTGTGCGCACGCGCGCGTGCATGTTATTGCTGAGTGTCCCATTTGAAGATTGTGCGTTTTCCTTTGAGGGTGCTAGTACTGGTTTTTGTCAGTACTTGGGCTTCTGAGGGGTAAGAAGGAGGGAGGGACATTGCAGTTCTATCTGACCATGCTTGTCATTAGACTGCTTTCTTAAAGATGCCACATTCCGTCATTTGTTCATGTGTTTATTCATTCATTCATTCAGCCATCCAACCAGCCATCCCATCTATCCATCCATCCATGTACCCAGTCATGACAGAAGTAGGGAAGTATTGGTAATTACAGAGTAATAAATATCAATACGCATCCAGGTACTAACCCAACTAATGGTGAAGCATGGTATATGTATAGTTGAAGCACTGGTAGGACCTGGTTGGTATAACTATAATCACATTTTATTGAAGCTTACATGTACTATATGTACAGGTTACTGTTTTTTCCTGTTACAGTGGCTATGATGGAACAGTTCGAGTTTGGTGTTCGGCCAATGCTAACCAGGCATTTCTGGCGCACACTTTGGTGTTTTATCAGTCAGAAAATGTATATGGAAGTGAGTTGAGTGGAGAATTGATGTCACAGTTAGGTTGGTCTGCTTCAGGGAAGTTTGTGGCAGCAGCCATTGGCAGAACTGTGAACATATGGCACCTTTCAGGTTGGTAAATAGAAGATGTCTTGAATCTTCAGGGCTTCACGAATGTGATACCTTGTTGATTTATTTACATTAATGGAATATAGTGCTGAAACACAGAGGTTGGTAGTTTTACCAGCATGTCTGGTTCATTCAGATGAGTTGTGGATATAAAGGATTGTTATATTTATAATTTTAATATGCAGTTGTTCTTAGGGTGTCAATTGTAATAAAGTACGCAGATCGCAAGTTTGGGGTCACATTTATGGTGGAGTAAGATGCAGTTTTTAGAAACTACAACTTCTAAAAATCTTGCAGATGGTCCAGATGTTGCTGTGACAGGAGAGGACTGTCACATTGATATACAGCCTGCATGGATAACATCTATGGCATGGCCACAACTTACAAGCCAAGATGAACCGGAACATCTCTTAGTAGGGACAATAAATGGTTCAGTTGCCATGCTAACTGTTTTCCCAAGAAACAAACAACATGAAGAACTAGTCAACTGTTCACAGCAGTATGGTGAGTGTACAATATTTTATTGATACTTCATTATATGTTTATTACTCATTTATATCATTCATTGATAAAATGTTTGCTGGTTCATTTTGTTAGTGTTTCTCTAGTCCTCTCTAGTCCTTTCCCCTGGGGAATTTATGTCCTATTTCAGCTGATTTTTATACACATTGTAGGCCATTCCAAAGCTCAGGCAGTTAGTCACCGAACTCTGTGGGGTCCATGTGTGGCCAGACCATGTGGGATCTTGTTTGGACAAAGTGGCAATGGGACAAGTTTTTCTTTATGAACAGTAATCCCTTGACCCACATCATTTTGACTTTGTTGTTGCATACATACATGGTGTGCCCTCAGACCCAATATAATAAAGCCAACAATGCCAATTCATGTGTTAGATGCTGAAGATGCCTTCTAGTTTGTGAACTTCCATGATCACAAGCTTACACTTTTGAAATATGGAAGTAAAGCAGCCTTGAGGAGCCAAGGAACCTGAACTTGAGCCTAAGGAGAAGAGCATTACAGTTTTTCATTTGAGTGCGGGATTTAGAATCATTGATACTGGCATAAAGGTGATTAAGGACATTGATTAGAATAAGCAGCAAACAGCAACAACTAGACAAGGAGTTATGAGGATGTTTATTTGCTCTTATGAGATCTGAAGGAGAAACACACCATAATAATTGCATAATCAAAACTGGTGTTTAGATAATTTTCACAGTACTTAATTTTATAGTAATTGATACAAGATACGTGATTGACCTGCATTGAGTGTATGTAGATTTTTGTTTCAAAAACAAATAACAGTGTTGTGTATACAGAATTAATCAGCACAGTTTCTTAATATTACATACTTTTTCCACATTGTTAATAATTTGAGTATTCTTAAGTGGTCAGTTAAGTCTTGATATGAATGGTTTGTTGAAGATATGCCACTCTTGGGTGAAAAGCTGGAGCTGAGAAATTTGTTAAACTGGTTGTTTATTTTACTCTTTAAATATGCCTTATTGCTTTGAGAAGTATTTTTTGTAATCACATACTACAAACTGAGTACTGTGATTTTATTGTTTTTTCATTCTTTCTTTCCTTTTATCAGTTTCAGTTACTCACATCGAGTGGTTTGATGAGGAAAAGGAGTTTGCCATTGCATTCATAGATGGAATAGTGAAGTTAGGGCGGAAGAATCCAAACTTCCAACCCATAGCATTATCTGCACATCAGGTTAGTCAGCATCTGGCTGTTTGTGGTAGCAGAATGCATATGCTGGAATTAAGCAGTAAGCACAGTCATTAACAAGACAGGCAGTGTATGTGTAGCATAACAATGCAGTGTGTTCACATAACCATGGTTGCTGTGGGAAAGCAGTTTGTATTATGAGTGTGTGTCTGTATTTGTGCCCTAGTTATCTGGCATGCAAATCGCATGTCTTCTATGTCATATTATATTGTCATCTGTGGCCTATCTGACTCCACCATATTTTTCCACATACCTCATAAACAGCACTATTTTGGGGGAAAAAGAAAAGTTATTGAACATAAAATGTGCGTTTTGACTTTCTCTACAACTTTTGCCTGAAACACTTCTCATTCTGAGAAGAATTCTTCAAGATGTGATAATAAATTTACATAAGTAATCTTGTAAAGTACCCATTATTCTTGTCAGATTTTAATCAGACTTGAACTTTCTCAACAGATTTTCAAAAAATCCTCAAATATCAGATTTCATGAAAATCTGTCTAGTGTGAGTCGAGTTGGTTTCACACAGACAGACTGACAGATGGATGGATAGATAGACAGACAGACATACATGACAGAGCTTATTATCACTTTTTGCAATTTTGCAAATGCCCCAAAAAGTCCATACAGAACAAAAATGTGAAAATTTCTTTGTGTTGTGTTTTTAACAGGTATGTTGCATACAGTTGTATTAGATGTATGTTATGAGATAAACTGGAAGAGCTCAGCCTGTAAAGTGAGTGGTTGTGGGTACTATGACCTGGGTTCTATCCCTGGCAGGAACGGGAATTTTTCTGTTTTCCATTTTGTCTGTACCTGTTGCTGTCCAGTGGATGTTGAGACTGTCTGCATGGGGTAATACTAATAAAAATTTGATCCTCTTTTAGGGGGCCTTGTCTAATTTGAAATGGGACCCAAGGGGCCAGTTATTGGCAACTTGTGGGGTGGATGGAATGTGTCGCATTTGGAAAGATATGGAAGGTGTCTGGACATGTGTTCATACACTTGTGCCACCACATGAACCAGTGTCTCTTGCATGGTCACCTCTTGTAGGTAAGGGAAATCATCTGTTTTTCCAATATGTGCATGTTAATTTGGGGACTGCTTTATTGGCAGATGTGCATGGTCATCATTTTTTGCATTTTCATGACACCCTGTTCCTGCTACATTCACAGAAATTATTCACAAGTACCTGTCATATTCATGTAAGTTGTTGAATTAAAGAAGGACAACACAGCAGGCACATGGATCTTGGTAGTAGGGTTCTGAAGAAAGAAAATTACTCCTTTTGAGCATCAAAATACTCCTTGTTATTGCAGGTAAAGGACATGCCCCTTTGCTTCTGTGTGTGGGAACTGTACATGGAAGAGTGGGTGTGTGGACACTGCCTGATGCCCATATGGAAGAATGTCATAGCAGGCTATCACCACAGTTAGTGATGCAGCTCCAAGGTCACTTATATGATCACCCTGTCACATCTTTAGCAATTCATAGGGGTGGTCTGCTCCTAGCATCAGGTCAGTTCTTCATAATAGTAGCCTGAAGTAGCATGAAGAAATTGTTAGATTGCATAGCGAGATGTGTTTATAGATGTAAATAGTTGGCCATATTAGGGTTCATGCATGTATGAGTGTATTAACTACTGGGGAACTGAAACAAATTTATGGATATCCCTTTGAGAGTATGTTACAATTGAACTGAGTGAATACGTTCACGTGTTGGAAATATATGTTCAGTTGTTATGTCACAGCACCACTTCACCAAATATGCAGTAGAACCCCCATTAAAAATGTGTTTGGGGGACAAGTGATTATATTTTAAATCAGGAAAAATCTTCACTGGGGTTTGTGTTAAAATCAATCATGAAATAAGTACTTTTGTTACAAAAACATTATATTCATTGCACAGTTAAACCTAATGATGTTTTTCTTCAATGCATTTTGTATTTATATATTTGTATTTGTTTAATGGAACATGAGAGAAAAAACTTGGAATATAAATTAAAATTTATTCTGTCAGTCCAATCTTCTGTCAGCGTGGTGTATGATGGTCTGTCATAAGGTTGCTCACATCCATGATTCATAAACAACCAATAACAGTGTTAGTTAGTACATGTGTATCTCAGTTACACACACATAAAAACACACACACACACATACACAGAGACAAAGAATGAGTATTACACGGCTAAAATAGTTCGCAATCAATTCTGTTGCTCCAATTCCATTGATCATAGTCATGGTGTTGTGCCATCCAAACTCCAAAGATGTAAACACAGACCTGAAGTTGAGGCTCAGAAACAGTGTAGGGACTGAATTTTGATGTCTTCAGTGTACAGAAAAATGTAAATCCAAGAAACCATAAATCAGGAAATATTATACATTGTTTATATGTGGTTTTGGCTAGGACCACAAAAATGAACTTAAATTGTAGGAAAACCTTAAATCAAGAAACCTTAAATCAAGGTTGTAGTGTAATACTGTCTGTTCTGTAAAAAGGAAGCAGAAAAGTGCTTTAAAAAAATTATAGGAGGGTAGGGTATAAGAGTAAGCTTACAGAACAGATCAGAACGTTCTAAACTTTAATTCTGCTCTGCATGGCTTATTCTTACACACTCAAGCTGGACATGGTATGGTTGTCTGAGATAGTAAACTGCTACCAGCCTACACTGTGTCGTATCCTAGAAGATGGTAATCTTCATTGAATAAGAATTGTTTATATTGAATTGTAGGCAGCAATAAGGGACCCAGTGGTGTTGTAAACATATGGTCCCTTCAAGATGGTAGCCTGTTACAAACCAATACTGGAACTGGAGGTGTACACTCATTGACCTGGCTTGGAGAAACTGGTTTGGCTGTCTGCTTTGGTAGATCCAAGGTATTGCCTGCTTATTCTGTCATTTATATTCTTGTTGGTGGTTTAAAATTGCTGTTGATGGAAGGATCTGGAATTAATGGATGTTGAAAGAGTCACAGTTCTACTTTTGAGACTAAAATAAATGTTCTGTAGCTTGTATAGTAAAATATTTGAAATTGTTTTGTGGTTTCAGATTGTTGAAGAAGTAAGATTTTTTTTTTAAGTTATTCACGAACACACACACAGACACAGTTTATCAAACCCTAAGAAAAGAATATTATCATGAAAACAAAATTGTTACAATACAATATCACATAAAAACTCACACATGATTCATTATATGTAGTTGTTATCAGATTTCTTCTTGCCATTATGGTAATTCATGTTCTAAAATATGACTAACTATAAATTAAGTAAACTTATTTTCATGCATGATCTTGTGGAAGGAGAGGAGTTGTAGTCATGTTTGGGACATGTCTGAATGTGTGCAGCACAAATATGTTCAAAAGGTCAATCAGTTACTTTTGTACCAACAGCAGTGATAAGTAAAAGAGGTAGTAGTTTTATTTATCTGGAAAGTCATTATTTAGAACAAAGAATTACAAATAACATAAGTTCTACTTTTCTATGAAAATGAATTGTTGGTACACATACTAAAGTTTTCAGGGTTCCGCTTTTAAGACATTTCCTCGCTTAGTAAACCCAATTTTTTTTAAATTTCACCAACAACAACAACATATGAGGTTTTACTGTATATTTATCCTGATACTGAGAATTTGCCTGTCCCATTGTTTGTATGTATGTACACATGTGTATGTGTATTGTTTTTATATCAATATCTGCATCAACTTTTGTACACACTAAAGCCAGAGGGAAAAATATCATTAAGACAATCTGTTGAGTGACAAATTTAATATTGCCAGGTATTTTTATTATCAAAATCTCATCTTTCTTGTGAGTACATGACTATAATTAGTAGCATAGTTTGTAATACAATGACTGTAATTAATAGTATAGTTTGTAATACAATAATGTTTTCTCCCTCTCTTATGCAGGACATTCGTATAATGCAGTATGGCATGGCAGAGATGGCTCAGAGTCGTGTCTTAGCTGGGGCAAGAGCTTCATTACTCCACCAAGGTGTGACAGGCCTGCACAGTGCCCCATGTCTGCGAACACTGCTGCAGGCACTACCCACTCTACTGCAGGAGCAGTATCAATATGAGAAACCACTAGTTTTGAGTGGGGAGCAGCTGTTACACAGTGGACATCTCAAGTGCCTGGCGGCTCTGGTTCTAGTGCTGCGACTGGACAGGGTGCTCTGTTATCAGCCTGTGCCACCCAACCATGAGGAACACTTCTCTGTAGGTAAGCTTCATGACAGGTAATTACAGGAGTATATGTTGTCTATCTCCTGTATGTTTTAAGACTGCATTTTAATTCTGGCTGGAACTTATATGTCCGTATGAGATGGCACTGCTTTTTAGGTGAAAGCCTCATGCTGAGATTGGTATCTTGTTGCAGTTCCAGAATGGCATTGGTTGCAGGTTTTCAGTGTTGGTGTGCATACAGCAGAAGCACTTGTAAACAGAATGAAACTACCACAGGAGTTCTGTGCACTTGTGCAGGAAGGAATTGCAGGTGGGTACTGTAGTCTGTAGATAAGTTGAGCTGTTTACTCTACGGTAAGGATGTACAATACGCTGGCCCAGTTTTTTTTTTTGGGGGTGGCCTTCAGACTTATTCTGATATAAAACTTGGCATGGAACATTTTAAAGAATTTTTTAATTTAAAGAATTAAGAACTATTCTGTCATGAGCTCTAAAGGTTCACAGAAATTTGGTAGTATACAACAAATGTCAGCAGAGAGATAATAGGATAGTAAACTTTAAAATTCAATAACTATATTTCATCTCAGTTATTAAAGGTATGAAGTATTTGTAATGCTGTGTTTTATTAAACAATTGAACTTTCATATGCCTGAAAATGACATAGCCCACTGAATTTTCAAAACTGTTTGTTTGTCTGACCTATGATTTGAGTCTCCTGCTTTGGGGTGATGGGGAGAGGGGTGATGTTGACCATAATACTGAATGCATGCACTGTTCTGCTTGATTGTTAAGAAAAAGTAGCACTTACAGTAATTCATTCAGCAGTGCAAAGTATGTGCAGGGCTCAAGAAAACTGATACAGACAGTGTTTAAACTAATGTAATAAAACCAACCAATGCACACGTGTAAAATATGTTTTATCACATATTGTTAGTTACTACCATGTTTCATCATTCAGGATAGACAGTAATACGAATACAATAAAGTGCTATATTGTTTAAGTGGGACCACTCAACATTATACTAGATGTCTCAGACTCACCATATGGTCACAAAAGTAAGCCTACGTATTATTCATAATTGATAAAAATTTTATTGTTAAAAACAAACGAAATGGGGTGGATTGTTGTATGTAGTTAATACACACCCTGTAATAAAAATAAAAACAACATAGTTATAAATATAGAACTATCAGTAGCATATATAAACAACTGCATGTTCAATAAAACAGTTTTTGATATAATCACATACCTGTTTACTCCATTGAGGTGTGTATCACAAGGGTCATCATGTGAGACTGGGGTGTAGCATTGGTATATATTTATAATTATGTTGTTTCTATTTTTGTTACAGGGTGTATAGTAACTTCATACAACAGGACACCCAGTTTCATTTGTTTTTAAAAAATAAATTTTATCGATTTTTAATAAGATATAAGCTGACTTTTTGACCGTATGGAGATTTTGAGACATCTATTATTATGTTGAGTGGTTCCACTTATACAATTTAGTAGTTAATTGTATTCTTAGTACTCTTGTGAAGCTATCCTGATGACATGTTGGTAATTAATAATATGTGATAGAACATATTTTATACATGTGAATTTGTTGGTTTTATTACATAAGTTTAAATATTCCTCAAATGCACAGGTATGGAACATGTTAAGTTGATACAAACAGTATTTACTTGTCACCCTCCATAGGGATTATGTGGCCCTGACAAGTTGGGAGGGCTTCCTTGTGATCCTGAGAGCTATGCTGCCAGGTGTGTAATAATGACAAGTAGGGCTACCCTTGCCAGACAGGTTGAAGGAGAGGAGCGAGACTCAGAAGCATTCCACCAAATGGATGATGTAGGTCACCATCACATATATTGAGTATGTTGCACACATTAAAGTGACCTACATTATGGCTCAAGAAAACATCCCAATAATTATCTGCTGTGGATCTACCCAGAGTAAAATATGCCAGAGGTAAAATAGCATCTTGTTTGGGTCTTCAGGTGGGGCCAGTCTGGGAGGCTCAAGGCAGAAGGATGATTCCAGTAATTTTGAATTGACATCTGTACAGGTTGTCAGTTGTCAGTAGATCTTGATATTTCAGTTGTTTCTCCTAAAACATAACTGGTATTTGATTTTAATATTGTGTCTGGTTTCTTATTGCTTTGTTTCTTTACATTGGATACTGCTGTGTATCCTGTTAAGTATAATATGGTAAATGAATTGTTCCATGATGTGAAATTTGAAAGGTATGTAGTGATTACAGTTCCTAATGTGAATTTTGTCATTTTGAACCTGAACATTTATTTAATTAAGTTTTTCAGAAATTTGTGCCTCTGGGGTGCAGTATTTGCTTGTCATATTCAGATTTTCATGAAGACATGCATTGCCACATTTTTATATTAAAGGACTATGTGTGAAATTAAAAATGTTTTGTAAAATTACATGTTTTTTCTATTAAATTTGTTTCATCTCCATTTTGTGTTGTTGCATGATTGAAGTGTATCATTATTTTCCTAGAAGAGGAAGAAGAGAGTCTAACAGCCACCAATAATTCAGTGTGGAGCCTGAAAGCAGATGAACAAATAATGAGTTGGTCCACCCAGCAGCCCCATGATTGGCAGATTGGTGGGAAGTGTCGTGCTTTTGTATGGGGTAGTGGTAGGCATGGCCAGCTTGGAGAAGCAGGTGAGATGATATGAAAGCAGAATTATTTCAGCCATAACTATGAATTTGGACTTGGTTTAAATGGGAGGATTGTATTTTTAAGCCAAAAACTGGTCTTCTGTTTCTGCAGGTCGGAGTTCATTGGTACCAGTTGAAGCAGAATCATTCTCAGGAGCACAACAGATTGTATGTGGTCAGAACTGCACATTTGTGATTCAGGCAAATGGTACTGTATTGGCTTGTGGTGAAGGCAGTTACGGACGTCTTGGGCAAGGAAATTCTGATGATCTACATTCACTTAGCATCATATCTTCTTTACAAGGTGGGTTAGTTGTTCTGTGTTATGTGGTCTGCCATGTACAATAAATCCTGTTATTGCAGCAGATGTGATTATGAAAGATGTGCTATTCTGTTATATTTTGATATTTGTTGTTATAGAACTCATAAATGTAAACCCCAACCACTGTATTTAATCACTATAGTTTTACACACTGGTAATATTTCCCATTCATGGCATCTGTTAGAAGTACAGAACTTGAAACAAAACAACAATTATTCAAAGCTTTATTTGGACAATTCAGGACTATATGAATACATGTTTCTGAGCCCTATTTGAATAATTCTTGTTTTGTAAGAGTTCGATCCAGTTATTTGGAGTTCTGACTTGGTAATTATATGAAAAAGTTCATAGGTACATAGGCCTGCAAACTTTTTCAGGATTTGTCATAACAGCTCTGGCAACATCTTGTGGATCTGATGGCCACAGTCTTGCCCTTGCAGAAAGTGGTGAAGTATTCTCATGGGGTGATGGTGACTATGGTAAACTGGGTCATGGAAATAGTGATCGACAAAGACGGCCTCGACAGATAGAAGCCTTACAAAGTGAAGAAGTTGTGCAGGTAATTGGGACTGTTTATTCAGAGCCACATCTGTGTGTGTGTGTGTTTTGGGGTGAGTTAAAGAATTCTGTATTCTATAGGTTTTAATGTTACTTGCTAGATGAAGCATCAGCATTTGTCTCATCTCATTATTATGTGTTTTTCACGATCTTTCATGATATCCATGCCATTACATGTTACTTTTTGGGGCACATTATTAATCTTTGATAAAACTGATAGAATGGTGCATGCATCACCCATCAACATGAGATTCCAGAATGTTGTTCATTTGTGTGATGATATACATTGTTGTACCTGGTATAATGTGATGGGTTTCCTTTGAAATTAAGGTATAAAAGTGTGCTAATTGTTCCATATATAAGCCAGCATAGTTGGTATTGTGCCTAGGCTCAAACTGGATGATCTGGGGTTGTAATTCCTGCAGAGGCAAGAGATTTTTTCTCTTCTAAATGTCCAGACTGGCTCTTGGGCCCACCAACCCTCCTATTCAATCACTACTGCAGCAACTTCATAGCTTGTATTGTTTCATGAAAAATGGACATGAAACTTTTGTGAGAAAATAAATTACATTTTTAACAAAGATAGAAATTGTGGGAGACTGAAAATTCTACAGATAAAGTGTGACCATTACCATTTCCATTCTAACATTCTGGTGTACTGAACAAGTGTTGTCACAACCTTAATCTTTTAAAAATGACTGACATGGAGAAGCTGAAATATTTCAATTCACTCTGGCAGGTTGCATGTGGTTTCAAGCACAGTGCAGTGGTAACAGCTGATGGAAAGTTGTTTACGTTTGGGAATGGTGATTATGGCCGACTTGGTTTGGGCTCAACAGCAAATAAGAAATTGCCAGAACGTGTGACAGCACTGGATGGATACAGTGTTGGCCAGGTTGCATGTGGACTGAATCACACTGTGTGTGTGTCGTTTGATGGCAACCTAGTCTGGGCATTTGGTGATGGAGACTATGGCAAGCTAGGACTTGGAAACACAGCCACAAAATCAACTCCACAGGTAACCTGACTTGGCATTAAAGCTAGCTTTTAAGTTAACTTAGCTTATAATGGACCTGAACAACTTGTTGTTGAAAAACTTATGCTGCCTGGCTTTTCATGCATTTGGTCACTTTTTTGGTATATACAGGGTGTCCCAGGAGGAAAGGACCTAACTTCGGGAGAGTGTTCCTTAGGTCAAACTATAACGATATAACCCAAAACACCTATATCCAAAGTTCAATGGTTACGGAGATATTGGCC